>X172_European_Greenfinch__coassemble_868_pt1 | contig 54379 bp, 52 predicted proteins | sample X172_European_Greenfinch__metabat2_low_PE_006 | metagenome-assembled genome bin X172_European_Greenfinch | reverse complement strand
CCTTTGAGTTTCAACCTTGCGGTCGTACTCCCCAGGCGGAATACTTAATGCGTTAGCTTCGGCACTAAGAGGCGGAAACCTCCTAACACCTAGTATTCATCGTTTACGGTGTGGACTACCAGGGTATCTAATCCTGTTTGCTACCCACACTTTCGAGCCTCAACGTCAGTTGTTGTCCAGTAAGCCGCCTTCGCCACTGGTGTTCTTCCATATATCTACGCATTCCACCGCTACACATGGAGTTCCACTTACCTCTACAACACTCAAGTTAACCAGTTTCCAATGCCATTCCGGAGTTGAGCTCCGGGCTTTCACATCAGACTTAATCAACCGTCTGCGCTCGCTTTACGCCCAATAAATCCGGATAACGCTCGGGACATACGTATTACCGCGGCTGCTGGCACGTATTTAGCCGTCCCTTTCTGGTATGGTACCGTCGAACTAGAATCATTCCCTATTCTAGCATTTCTTCCCATACAACAGTGCTTTACGACCCTAAAGCCTTCATCACACACGCGGCGTTGCTCCATCAGGCTTTCGCCCATTGTGGAAGATTCCCTACTGCAGCCTCCCGTAGGAGTTTGGGCCGTGTCTCAGTCCCAATGTGGCCGATCAGTCTCTCAACTCGGCTATGCATCATTGTCTTGGTAGGCCTTTACCCCACCAACTAACTAATGCACCGCGGACCCATCTCTAGGTGACGCCGTAGCGCCTTTCAACTTTGTATCATGCGATACTAAGTTTTATTCGGTATTAGCATCTGTTTCCAAATGTTATCCCCAGCCTTGAGGCAGGTTATCCACGTGTTACTCACCCGTTCGCCACTCGCTTGAAAGGTGCAAGCACCTTTCGCTGCGCGTTCGACTTGCATGTATTAGGCACGCCGCCAGCGTTCATCCTGAGCCAGGATCAAACTCTCAATTTAAATGAATTAAATTCATCGTTTGAAGATGTACTCTTCGATTAAACTGACTAATTGCTATATCTCTATAACGACTATCCGTTTATTGTTTGTTACGAATTGACTTCGCAAATTTGTTTTAGTTATTACTGCTAATAACTAGTAACAGATTCGTTTGTTCAAAGTTTTGTTCAGTTTTCAATGTGCTACTTGTTGTCGCTGAGACAACTATATTATCTTATCACGTGGTTGATTACTTGTCAACACCTTTTTCAAAATGTTTTTTTCGTAATCATCCCCGCTGCGCTTTCGCACCGCTAAGACAACTTTATTATTCTACTACGTTGCGTCTCGCTTGTCAACTACTTCTTTCGATATTTCCTTTCAGAAATCTCTCACTGTAACCGCTTGCTTATCCGCCGCCGTTAGAACATATACTAATATACCGCCTTTATCCCCCTGCGTCAACCCCTTTTTTACTTCTTTTTTACACGTTCGCTTTATCCCTTTATCACCCTTTTTATCACTTTTTTCGTTCGCTTTTTATCCAGTATAAACTAATAAAACTATCTATAAGTTTGTCTTTGCATAAACGATAACTAATAAAAAAACCGCCAAAGCGGTTTTACTTGGCGCGATGCCATCGCTGCCCTTGTGGTGTATCTTCTATGATAATACCTAATGTCTTAAGTTGCTCACGTAGCTCATCTGATGTTTGGTAATCTTGTGACGTCCGCGCAATGGCACGGGAATCAATCAAGCGGCGTTGTTCAGCTGTCAGATCCGACGCTCCTGATAACCCATCAATTCCCAAAACACCCATTAGCGTCTCAATTGTCCTTAATAGTTTTGTCACCGTACCATCGTAAACAGTTGTCGCCTCTGCATACGTATTTGCTAATGTAATCAACTCAAAAATTGCAGCTACGGCATTGGGTACATTAAAGTCATCATCCATCGCTAGCTCAAAGGCTTCGACCTGTTGTTGGATGGTTGTTTCTAGCACCGTATCTTGACCAGGGACAGCATCTGCTAAGCGGAATTGTAAATTACGGTATCCTGTCCGGATCCGTTCTAGCGCAGCACGTGCCTGTGCCAATGTGTCCGGCGCATAGTTAATTGGCCGCCGATAATGTGTTGTGGCAAGTAAATAGCGAATTGCCATCGGGTCATCGTAATCCGTCAACATATCATGCAGGGTGGTAAAGTTCCCTAATGACTTGGACATCTTTTCATTATCAACATTCACAAAGCCGTTATGTAGCCAATAATTCACAAATTTTCGGCCCGTCCGCGCCTCTGATTGGGCAATTTCATTTGTATGATGTGGAAACGCCAAATCAATGCCGCCACCATGAACATCAATCGTTTTGCCCAAATATTTTTGCGACATGACCGAGCACTCAATGTGCCAACCTGGTCGACCATTGCCCCAAGGTGATGCCCAAGAAATTTCATCGGCATCACGACTAGCTTTCCAAACCGCAAAGTCAATCGGATCTTCTTTACGGGTTTGTTCGTCATCATCTAAACGGCCAGCAGCATTAGCAGTCATTTCGGTTAAGTCTTGATGGGCCAAAATACCATAACCCTTGAATTGCTTGGCACGGAAATAAACATCCCCCGCTGATTCATACGCATACCCTTTATCAATTAAATCTTGTACAAAGGTGATGATATCAGGAATCACTTCAGTTGCGCGCGACCGAATCGTTGCAGGCTTAATATTAAGTGGCAACGTATCGGCATGAAAAGCATCAGCATATTTGTTGGCAATCGTCATTTCATCAACGCCTTCTTCGCGTGCGCGCTTGATAATTTTATCGTCCACGTCGGTAAAATTCGATACATACTTGACAGTGTAACCGCGATATTCAAAGTAACGACGAATCACATCAAAAGCAATCGCTGATCGCGCATTGCCAATATGGATGTAGTTATACACTGTCGGTCCGCAGACATACATACTCACTTTACCCGGTGTTAGCGGTTTGAAAACTTCTTTTTCTCGAGACAATGTATTATAAACCTGAATCATACGACACTCCTAAATCTTAGTTGACTTCGTTAGTCCTATTATACATGACATCGTCAAAATTATCCGAAGCCGACCTGATCAAAACCAACTAAAAAAAACAGCCGTTTGGCTGTTTTAACGTTTACTTTTCTGTAATTGCGGCAATTCCTGGCAATTCCTTACCTTCAAGGTATTCCAATGAAGCACCACCACCAGTTGAGATGTGTGACAATTGGTCAGCAACACCTAATTGTTGTACGGCTGCAGTTGAATCACCACCACCAACAATTGTTGTACCACCGTTTTCAGTGACCTTCACTAATTCTTCGGCAATAGCCAAAGTTCCCTTAGCAAAGTTAGGCATTTCAAAGACACCCATTGGGCCGTTCCAAACAACTGTCTTAGCACCATCCAATGTGTCTTGGAACAACTTCACTGACTTTGGTCCAATGTCTAGTCCCATGTAACCATCAGGGATACCGGCTGCTGCATCAACAACTTCTGTCTTGGCATCATTTGAGAAAGCATCAGCGGCAACTGAATCAACTGGCAAAACAAGCTTGTCGCCAGCTTCTGCCATCAATTCCTTAGCCAATTCAACCTTATCTGCTTCAAATAATGAGTTGCCAATCTTGTAACCCTTTGCAGCATCAAAAGTATAGGCCATCCCACCACCAACAATTACCTTGTCGGCCTTTTCAAGCAATGACTTGACGATTTCAATCTTATCTGAAACCTTGGCACCACCAATAATGGCAACAAATGGACGCACTGGGTTTGCCACAGCGTCACCCAAGAACTTGATTTCCTTTTCCATCAAGAAGCCAGCTGCTGCTTGTGACACATTTGCTGAAATACCAACGTTTGAGGCGTGGGCACGGTGTGCTGTACCAAAGGCATCGTTGACGAAGATATCATTACCCAACGATGCCCAGTACTTACCAAGTTCATCATTGTTCTTTGATTCATACTTTGTTTCTTGGCCGTCTGCAACGTCTTCAAAACGTGTATTTTCAACCATCAAAACTTCGCCATCCTTCAAATCTGCAACAGCAGCTTCAAGTTCAGCACCGCGTGTTTGTGGGACAAACTTCACTTCTTGACCCAACAATTCACCCAAACGCTTAGCAACTGGTGCCAATGACAAATCCTTCTTATCGTCTTCAGACTTGATACGACCCAAGTGTGAGAACAAGATCGCACGTCCACCATGCTCAAGTACGTACTTGATTGTTGGCAACGCTGCCACAATACGGTTATCGTTTCCGATAACGCCTGCCTTGATTGGCACGTTGAAGTCAACGCGCATCAATACTTTCTTACCTGAAAGTTCCAAATCTGAAACAGTCAATTTAGCCATGATAGCCTCCAAAATTTTATTCTTACATACCTATTATAGAACAAAATCCCAACGTTGTGTTGGGATATGTGAAAAGGTATTCAAATTGTGACGACTTGGACTTTTTGCAACGGTAATCCTAGGACTTGCAGTGCTTGGTAGTCCTGTTCTGACACCCGTATCGTGGTCACTGGATGAGTATCATCACGTAAAATATCTGCTAATTGTGCCCGTAAACGCCCTTTGGCATCTAGTACCCCATCTACCAGTGTTAATGTCGTCTGTTTTGGGACAAACGCCAATGTGCGATCTAACTGCGTCACATTAAATTGTGCCTGTGGCCAACGATGGCACACCGCAGCTAAATAACTAGCAGCAGACGCATATTTTTGATCATACGCATACACAAAATTACGGTGCCCTTCAAAGTAAAAATCACGCACCTGAACAGTTTGTTTGCCAAAATAAAAATCGGATTGTTGCAACTCACCCGCACTAAAATATTGTTTGGCAAATAACGCCCCATTACGCTGATAGATTTCTTTATAGTCTATTTTACCCGCTAAATCTAGCCAAATCACCGCTTGGACAAACCGTTGCGCATCATTAAACCAACGCACCCGCGCACGATCATAACCGTGACTCACAATATGTTTGGTCCAATCACTATAGATCAAAAATTGCGCATCAGCTGGTACCGGAAAATCCGTCCACCAAATACCCGTCGTGTCATCAATAGCCGTTAAGTACCGTTGCGCATACATATCATAAACTTGCTCTGGCAACAGTCCTAATTTTTTCACAAGATGAACCGCGTCTTCATGCGGTGTTGCCAGCCACAAAGCGTCACTTTCCCCTGTACGTACACGCTCAATTTGCCAAGCAATGCCTGGTGCATCACTATAAGTTAAGGCATTAATCATTTCAATCCTCATGTCAAAGCCTCCACTAAACGCCCCCACTGCCTGGCAATATCAGCATTGAGAAATGCACTTGATCGCCGACTAGCACCACGCGATAACGCATCATAGTTATCAAAAATGCGGCGCATGGCCGCAGCCAAATGTGTGATGTTCTGTGCTTCAGCCGTGGTTTGTGGCTCAAAGGCCGCCAAATAGCCGTTCTCGCCGTCACGCACTAAAGTTTGTGCCCCATAGCGATTCGCATAAGTTGCAATTGGCAGTCCTAAACTCATCGCTTCTAGGTAGGCCAGCCCAAAACCTTCGGAATAAGAAGCAGAAACAAACGCATCATACTGCTGCATGTCCGCTAACATATCCTGACTCAACCCTTTTAGCGTCACGACATCTGCTAACTGATGCGTTTGGATGAATTGTGCTAAGGGGGCATATTCTTGTCCCACACCATAAATTGCTAAAGTTAGGGGCATCCCCACATCACGTAATTGTTTGACGGCCATTATGACATGCGTTAAATTCTTTTCGACGTGTAAACGTGCTGCGGTGACAAATTTGGCCGTGGGCCCTTGCCAATGACGCACCGGCGCAATGTCCGGCACCCCACCAACTGGTATCACCACGATTTTATCAGCAACATCCGACACGCCTAGCGTTTGTAATTGCGATAGAATATCCTCCCGTTGCTGGTCGGTTGAGACGATAATAACATCGACGACAGCTAGATGATCAAATAAATATTGATAATAAGTATTCCAAAGCGGGTGTCCGTTAACAAAACCAACAAAATGCGCCGCATGAATGACCACCCCAAGCTGTAATGGTGACCCAGCCTGCTTTAAACTGATCAATGCTGCTTCGTGCGAGACACCACGATCAACGAAATAAACATTTTGGGTAAAATAACGCTGCAGTTCTGTAAAGAAAAAGGTGAGCAACTCTTCCTGCGTTGTGAATAAGTAGTGCTGACCGCGAAAGTTATCGACATGGATATTGACAGGACGCTTACCATTTTCGCCATCATATTGATAATGCCAAGTTACACGATGTTGCTGATTTTCAAGAATCACGCGATCATCAACCACAACATACTCACTGTCTCGTGTCCGACGCTTTCGGCGTTGGATCGTTTCTGTATACCGACCAGTGGCTTGTCTAAACAGTAGTCGTTGTGTTTGCTCAGTATCCCAAAGCGATTCTTCATAATAGACCTGTGGCTGACGCGTCCCCTGTTGTAGATAATCATCTGGGTCATCACTTAACAAATAGTCATAAAGTCCAATAACTTCATGTTCAGCCAGTTGCCATTCTGACATATGTTGGTGTAACTGTGGTAAATGGTCAGTAAACACCAACTTAAACGGCAAGCCTTGTTCACGAAAACGGGCCGCACGATAAAACTGGGCATGTTCGACACCACTATTGCTATGGCCAATGCCTTGATTGACAAAAAAATACATGCGTAAATTCACCCTCCTGTCGCTGACTGTGACCCGTACCATATCGGTACACTAGCCCATTATTTTCATTATCATAGCATAAAAGCGACAACCTCTAAAGTCGAAGTTGTCGCTTTTATTTGTGCTTATTGTGTAATTTGCAACACTTGTTTAATCTGATCAACTTGTGCGCGGGCGGCCCGATCTGGGTCTATCTTGGCCAAAGCAGCTAATTCCGCTTGCTTGGCCGCAGCACCAGCTTGTTCTTCTGGTGTCTTAGGTGCCATCTTGGCAGCCAATGACTTCGCCTGATCAGGCGTCATCGCAATCCAAGTTGCCGGCACTTGATAAATCACATGCTTGTGCTTCAACTGGTGATTATTATCTGCCCAACCAAACAAGAACTTATAAGTGTTGTTACGGTAGACATAACGCGTTGTTTGCACAATTTTGTAAGCCTTATCGCCAGCAACGGCGACACGCTGAGAGGTCGTCTTCAAATCCGGTTTTGCCAGTGTCGTTTTCTTGGCGTCCGGTGAAGCCTTGTAAATATAAACATTTTCTTTACCCGCAGTCCCAACACTTTGATACAAAAGTACCCCAAATTGTTGTTGCGGTGAACCTGCTGAGTAAATTTCAGTTTTAGTCGTTGTCACCACTGTTTTCATACCAAAATGGCTATGCATGTTGGCAACAATCGCAATAACACTCAAAGTCAAACCGATAAACATGACGGTTACCGTCACATAACGTGTCACAGTTGACTTAATCGTCATATTTGCCCAAAAGGCTAGAACGGCAAATACTGCCAGAATAATGATAATCATCTTATGCTGCCTCCTTTGCCGGTGTATTGACCTTACCACTGTGTAGGAAGAACGCAATTAAGATCGCCACAATCGCAAATCCGGCAGCTAGGAAGAATGAGGCGTGGAAACCAGTTAACGTGGCGTCCAAGGCTTTCTTCCCAAATAGCAATGGATCTGCGCCCTTCATAGTTGATGCTGGCATGTGATTTTGTGTGACCGATTGCATCACTGAAGCTAACACAGCCGTTCCCAAAGAAGACGCCACTTGACGCATGGTATTGTTTGCCGCTGTCCCTTGGGCAGCTGTTTGTGGTGACAAGGCACCCATCGCTGACGCCGTTAATGGCATCATGGTCATGGCAATACCAAACATACGCAATGTATAGAGTGCGGTGATGTAAAGCGTTGGGGTATCAGCCGTTAAATAAACCAATGGTACTGTCCCAATAATCAGGATCGTAAAGCCGGTAATCGCTAAACGCTTGGCGCCATGTTTATCGTAAAATGCCCCAGCAATTGGTGACACAATACCCATCATCAAGGCACCTGGTAACAAGATCAAACCAGAATGCAGTGGCGTTAAGCCACGGATGTTTTGCATGTAAATTGGCAAAACCATTTCCACACCGATCATGGCCATCATGGCAAGTGATACCAAGATTGTTGTAATCGTGAACTGCTTTGATTTAAAGACGGACATATCCAAAAACGGCTTGTCCATTTTTGATTGATGCCAGATAAATTCGATCACGGTCAAAAAGCCAATAACTAATGGCACAATGACTTGTGCACTGCCCCAACCATTCGAGGCAACCATCGCAAAGCCATACAAAACCAACCCAAAACCAAAGGTTGATTCAATTAATGAGCGCACATTCAACGTCACCTTTTGCGTTGGTAAGACATCATGGAAAATGAAGCATGACGCAATCATAATCACAATCACCACTGGCAGTACCACACCAAAGATAGAACGCCAAGAACTCACTAATGTGACGCCCAATAACGTATGATCCTCTTCAAGAATCCAACCAGATAACGTCGGTCCGATGGCTGGTGCCATACCGATAACCAAGCCACCAAGTCCCATGGCTTTACCACGTGATTCTGCATCAAATAATGATAGCGACACCACCTGCATTAAAGGCATCAAGATGCCGACCGCCATGGCTTGCAAGACACGGGCCACCATCAACAGCCAAAAAGCATTGGTTGGCGTCACAAAAGCCACCAAAGTACCGATAGTAAATAGTCCCAAAGACGAGAGGTACAAAGCCTTCGTTGGCACGCGTGTTGTTAAGTAAGCTGAAACAGGCACCATAATACCGTTCGCCATCAAGAAAATAGTTGTTAACCATTGGACGGTTGAGGCATTCACGTTAAAAGCGGTCATTAACGCAGGTAACGCAGTCCCTAACGCTGTTTGCATCAGCATAACTGAGAACACACCGACAAGCAAGACCATCATCATCGCCATACGATTGACGGGTTTGCCATGCACGTCGAGAATTTTTTCACTCATATATAACTCCTTTTTTTGATCATCATCACATTAACTAGCGTTTTCTAAACGAATGATCCATTCGATCATGTAGAATATCTTACCGCTAACTAAAAAAATTGTCAACAAAGTTGACAATTAATTACAATCATTTTATTGTTATACGGCGAATCTGATGTTCCGAATCCAGACTGACAACAGCATCAGCATGCTGTTGTGTGGGTAAAATATAGCGATCCAGATTGACTTGATTCGTTTCATCCCAGGTGGTCATCGCTAATTCAGATAATTCAGCAACCGGCATTTTGGCAAACTGATACCGCCATGAGGTCGGATCGTCTTGCGCTTGCGCCGTCATGGCCAATGTTCGCGACAAATACCAAGATTTAATATCCGATAATGATGCATCGAGATAAATTTTAAAATCAAGGGCTGCCAATTGCAGCGCGACAACACCTTCAATAATTAAAATATCTGGACGCGAAATCGTTTGCTGAGCTTGGGCATCAATATCTGCAATATCTTGGCGATAAAGCGGTATTGTAACGGTCGATTGACCAGCTTTAAAAGCCGCAACCATCTGTGCCATTTTGTCCAACCCATACGTTTGCGGGAAGCCCTTTTGATCAAACAAGCCTTGCGCCATGAGCGTCGCGTTAGACATCAAAAAATCATCCGTGCTAACAACAGCGACGTTAACGGCTAATGCCTCAGCCAAATTGGCCGCAAACGTACTTTTCCCAACCGCCACCGATCCGGTAATCCCCACTGTCATGAAGTCACCCTGATAGCGTTGTTGAATCGCTTGTACTAACGTGTTCATGCCTTAACCTCATAGAGGTCTGCCGGCACATCATCCAACAAAACCGTGGCCTGGTCTTGCGCTAGCATCGTCAATTCGTGCATCGCACGGCTCGCTACCGTATATAACAGACGGCGTTCTGAATTATCCCCATAACGGGTATTATCCGCATGCCAAATCACCACTGAATCAAATTCCAATCCTTTAGCCAAGTAAGACGGCACAATAATAGCCCCTTGTGCCAGTCGCTGATTTTCAGATTGAATCAACGTCACCGAACGATCACCCAATTGACGCGCCAAGTTTTGGGCATCTTCCAGTGTTTTGGTGATAATGGCCGTCGATGTTTTCTGCTCAGCATCTACTGCTAACCGTTGACGGAGTTGTGCCAGCATCGCCTCCTCATCAGGTAACACGTATAATTCTGGCTTATTTCCTGCACGGTTAAAGGCATCAATATCCTCACCACCTCGCAAAATGTGCTTGGTAAAGTCAGTAATTTGCTGAGTTGACCGATACGTTTGGGTCAATTTAACCGTTTCAACGCGATCTGGATCAAATAAGGTCGCAAAGTCTTGTTGTAACGTTGTGGCATTATCTTTGGTAAAGATCGCTTGATTCAAATCACCTAGCACCGTGAATTTTGCGCGTGGGAAGCTAAACTTCAAAAAGGCCAGTTGGAAAGGCGTGTAATCTTGTATTTCATCAATAAATAAGAAGCGAATATCACGTTCCCCATTTTTTCCGGTAATCAAATCATAAAGATACAGATAAATGGTCGTGTCAATTAATGATAATTGCTTATTTTTTAGGGCATCGATCACACTGTCAACATGAGCTGTCCAGTCCGCCATGGATACCCCAAATTTTGACAAGTCAATATACTCATGAGCATGACGTAAGAAATCAACAAATTGCGCATTAATATTCAAAAAGCTACCCCGTCGAATTTGACGTGCTAATGGCTTTAAGGCACGCGTTACAATTTGTCGTGACAAGAATTGGCGTTCCGCTTTTTCACTCGCAAACTCGCGTTCTTTAGGGCCTTCACCCAGCTGTGCTAAGCGTGTTTTTGCAGCCGCATCTTGCTCTTGATCATCGCCCATCCGGACACGGCCGGCACCAACTAATTCGTCATATTCTTGCTTAGAGAGGTTTTCAATTTCAAGTTCAACCCAGTCTTTGCGCATTTCCGTCCCAATTCGCGCACTTAATAGCCGCATGAGACTGTCCCGTGTTGCTTCTAACCGTTGGCCCAACTTATAGTTGTCGTTATATTGGTAATAAATTTCGGCAATGCGTTCTTTCGTTACCAATGGTTCACCGCGAAACATAATATTACGAATACGCATATCGGCACGGTTCAAATGTTCAGCATACGCAGTAACTGCGTCAAACATCGCCAAACTCCCCTTCGCTAAGTTGATTGCAGCAGAGGTGTGATCATATTCAAAGCGTTCTTGCAGGGTTTCCACCGCAATCTTTGGTAAACGGCGTGACGCATACTGATAAAATGTCATCTGGACCATATTTTGCTCCCCAAGTTCTGGCAAAACATTATCAATATAGTCATTAAACAATTGGTTCGGACTAAATAACACCACTTGCCCAGATGTCAATTTACCGCGGTAACGGTACAACAAATAAGCAACGCGCTGCAAGACAGCCGCCGTTTTCCCCGATCCGGCAGCACCTTGGACAAATAACAAGTCGGCAGCCGTGTTACGAATGATTTTATTTTGTTCTTTTTGAATCGTTGTCACGATGGACTTCATTTTAGTTGATGATTCACCTGATAAGGCATTCATCAACATCGCATCCCCAATCGCTTCTTCCGTATCAAAGAGTGTGACAATCACACCATCTTCAATCTGGAATTGTCGTTTCAACGTCACGTTTGCTTGTTGGGTACCATCTGGTGTCAGATAAGAGACGTCACCAATGCCGCCATCATAGTAAATCGAAGCCACTGGCGCACGCCAATCATACACTAAAAACTTATGGTCTTCATCACTAAATGACCCAAGACCAATATAAATCGTTTCGGCTTCGCCAGAATCACTTGCTGACTCGCTAAAATCAATCCGCGCAAAGTACGGCCGCTCAATTTGCTTCGTCAACGTGGCAAAACGTTGTTCTGCCCGCGTCTTAGAATTTTCTCGTTCGGAAAGCATTTGTTGCTGTTGCCGAATTGAGGCGGCTGTCTCGACAATTCCAGAATAAGTGTCCGTCTTTAGACGCACATCCCCCCAATTCTGGGCAACACTGTTAATGTTTTTATTTGTCCGTTTAATTTCAGCCTCAGTGGTCTGCAATGCTTTGTTCATTGCTGTTAGCGTTTTGTTCAAGTATTTTGTTTCATCAGTTTTAATTTCGTTGGCCAAAATCCGTCTCGCTCTCTTCAAATTCAGTGCTTTAATTATACGCTTTATCCAGCCAGAACACAAAAAAGCACCAACCAACAATTGGTCAGTGCTTTTGGACACATAAAAAGCCGCAACCGAAGTTGCGACTTGATATAGCTCGTGAGAGAATCGAACTCTCGATTCCGCCGTGAAAGGGCAGCGTCTTAGCCACTTGACCAACGAGCCATGGTCAGTGATGTTTGATCTGTATCAAACAACTATATTATTATAGCAAGAAATCAAAACGCCGTCAACACTTTTTATCAAAAAATGTCATCAATTTTTACAAATTAATTGCTCTCACATTGGTTTATTCAGATTGTGACGCTTTTGGCTTCATCGTTAAGAGTTGGGTTGGCTCAACTGGCCGTGGCGCGTTCGCAACGTTATGCTTATAGTATTGCCATGGAACTTTGGGATCAAACTCCGGATCAGTTGTAATGGGCAAACCATTTCTAAAGCGTGTCAGTAACCACTTTTCTAATGGCTTTGGCACTCCTAACAACTCAAAATCAGCTGGTGAAACCGCATACCGAATGGCTTGTATATCATGTTGCGCCACCTTTTGTACCCAGTTTGGTTCCACAATCAATTCACGGCCTAAGGCGGCAAACGTCACCCCTTCATCCATCAAACGTTCAACTTGTTCTGGTTGCTTCAATAGCCCAGCCACCATGATCGGAAAGTCTGCTGGTAATGCCTGCTTGTAGTGTGAAATAATCATGGCCGTGTCTGTTTTATCTTTAAACGGTGTTTGAAACGCATCTTTCAATGATAAATGTAAATAGTCTACCGGCACTGCTGCAATTTTTTGAGCAAATGCTAACGAATCAGCTAGCGTAATCCCTGGTGTCATCGGTTCTTCCGGCGATTGTCGGTACCCTAACAAAAACGGCCGATCAGCATATTTATCAATCGTTTGTGCCACTTTAGCCGTCACAGCTAAGCCAAAACGCTCACGTTTTTCTAACGAGCCACCCCAAATATCATCCCGTCGGTTACTATCTGGTGAAAAAAACTGTTGCATCAAATATAAGTTCGCCCCATGCAACTCGACGCCATCAAAACCTGCTAAGATAGCACGCCGTGTGGCCTGTGCAAAATCATCAATCGTTTGCACAATTTCATCATGCGTTAATGCCCGTGGTGTTTCGTGATCACCTTTTGGATAAGGCTGCGCTGAAGCCGAAACAGGGGTTTCGCCACGTAAAATCGCACTTGTCGATTGGCGACCAGCAGAAAAAATTTGTAAAATGGCCTTCGCACCACCAGATTGAATCGCACTTGCTAAGCGGCGCAAACCAGGAATATTGTCATCATGCGCCGCTGAAAGGCCGCCCTCCCAACCGCGGCCTAATTCGTTCACATAAGCCACTTCGGTCACAATCATCCCCGGCCCTTGTGCACGTAATTGATAAAAATGCAATTCATTATCTGATACACTACCATCTTCTAGTGACGAGCGTAATGTCGTTGGTGCCATCACCACGCGGTTACGCACCGTCATCGCTTTATTTTTAAAGCTATAGTTGTCTAAAAAATCATAATTTATTTGCATAAGTCTATTATACAAGAAAAAGCAATTATCGTACGGCGTTAGTGACGAGAATTGCTTTTTCGAAATGGTCAAAATCATGGTACAGTAACTTTTCATAACTGAGCCATTGGTCTGCTGGTTGGATAAAATAAACCAACTCAATTAATTTACTGTACAGCATTTTGGCTGTGGCGGTCTGGTCTTGTAAAATGGCTTGAATCACAGCGACAATTTTTTTAATGAATTGAGCATGCCAAGCCAATGCATCAGTTGAAACGGTCGTAATTTGTGCCACAAGTTGCATACTTGTGGTCATATCTTGCTGTTGCAGGGCTGCCATCAACATTTTGTATTGCATTTCAACTAGAAAATTCGTCAAATACGGTGCTACGTCATGACTATCTGCCAGTTGCTGCGTTAGTGCCGCTTGGGCTTTAGGAAAATTCAATTGTAGTTGGTCATAAGTTAAATGTGGTATCACCACTAAAAAAAAAGCGCGAGTTCAGTTGCTGTACGGTACGTTGAGGCACACAAAATACCGGTTATCAGTGGTAACAACGGCTGAATTTGTGCCCGTTCTTCGTCATAATCAACGGTTTGCTGTATTTGACGCAAAACCTGCACCAACGGTGCATAATCATGCACTTGGGTCGCGACTTGTGCAGCTATTTGTAATTGTTCTGATCGTGACAAACCTTGCTGTGTCGGCTTTTTGCCTATTGTTTGGCAAGCTTCTTCTTGTAAGACACGGGCATACATCAAAAAATCAGTCAAATTAACGTGTAATACATTGAGAATGGATAACAACCGCGTCATCCCCAAATCACCCGCGCCGTTAAGATAAGCATAAAAACGACTACGTGAAATATTGGCTTCCGTTAAAATACGCTTAACCGGCACCCGTTTTTCATGCACAAAAAACTTTAATGCCTGATTATAGTATTGGCTCTCTAACATTGTCATCGTTCCCCTCCCCAAAGGCCCTCTTGCGTTGATACAGGTATACCGACTTGCTAAAAAGGTGTCAAACAAGTTCAGCCAAAATGGCAACAAAAAAAGATCACCGTAGTGATCTTTTAACGTATAAATCCGGGCGTATTCACGCTAAATTTTAATACCAACCAGTTGCTTGTGAGTGTGCCCAAGCGTTTTCGGCTGTACCATAACGTGCTGCAATATAAGCCTTCATGGCGTTCAATTGGTCGTTATAGTCAGCTGAGTTACCACCGTAAACGGCACGTGCTTGTGCTGACAATTGACCGATACCATAGTATTGACCGTTACGTGCATGCACGTTACCACCAGATTCGCGCGCAATCAAAGCGTTCAAAGCCGCTGAAGATGATACTTGTGGTGCAGCTTGGCGAACAGGCGCTGCAGCTGGTGCTTGTTGTACTGGCGCTTGTTGTACCGGTGCGGCAACAGGTGCTGCTGGTGCTTGAGCAACTGGTGCTTGTGCTGGGGCAGCAGTTGCTTGTGACGCAGCTGCTTCAGCAAAAGTCAAATGTTGACCAACAAAAATCAAGTTCACATCAGTGATGTTGTTCTTAGCAGCGATATCTTCAACTGTTGTGTTGTATTCACTTGACAACTTGTTCAATGTGTCGCCAGCCTTAACAACATAGTCTGTTGGGCGGTTTTGTGAATCTGTTGTGTCGGCGCTAGCATGTGATGCACCGAAAGCAAATGCGCTGGCTACACCAGCAGCAACTGTTAATGTCTTTTTAAAACTAAGCATGAAATATATACCTCTTATTGGATTGATTTAAGTTTTTCTTACGATATGTTACGTAGAGTATTCTATGCTTTAAATATAATAAGCAAACATCGAGATGATGTCAGTTATATTACGCACTGTTATTTACTAAACTTTAACAATCCAATTTGTTCAATATTTCAGGTTGAAGGCGAGTTTTGGGGCGGTTGGGAGCTGCTGATGCGTTTTAAAATAGGCCGTTAGCAATTCTTGTACGGCTCGATCATCACTAAAAACAGTTGGTGCCTGTTGATAAGCCGCATAATTGCCACCACCAACAGCACGATAACTATTCATGGCAACGGTTAAGGTATCCTCGTCCTGGACCGTTTGTCCGTTAAAACGCATGGCAGTCACCCGTTGCCCAACTGGTTGCGTGACATCAAACGTGTATTGCAATCCATACACCAAATCATAGTTATAGTGTTCAACTTTAGGCTGAAGCCAAGCTGGATTAATCGCCAGCTGGCCGTTTCCTTCTAATATAAAGTAGTCTGCGGTATGTTCTAAACTAGCCCGCAACGCACGACCCGTGACCCGCTTAGTGACTAAGGTGTTATCAAAGGGATAGTTTTGCAAAATTTGTCGTAACGTGACGTTGGCCGGTAAACTCATCGGATTGTTGTTTAAACTCACAAGTGTCACATCAGCTTGCGAAGCGGCGAGTTGCACGGCGGCAAGCCATTGCAAAATAGGATGACCAAATTGCGCTAATTGTAAGGGTGCTGCCGGTGGTACTGGCGCATTTAATGTCGCAACCGGTTGGTCCAGCCACGCCTCAACTTGTTGTTGTAACGGCGCGAGGGCTGTAACGATGTCTGGGCGGGCGATGTCACCAACTGGTTTCGTTTCAGCAGCAAACTCCCATTGGTCTTGATGCTTTTGACCTGTTACCACTGCAAATTTTTTCGCTTGATTGGGTAGTTGTAGCGTTAACACCCCATTGATCACTTGCGGCTGCACGTCACCATGCTGGTGCGCGGTGAGTAAGATGTCTAAATCAAGCGCTTGCGTTAATGCCCACGCTATATTTTCTGTCGTATCACTCAGTAATTGACCAGTGGCCAAATCGCGTTCATACCCGCCGTGATAAAGCCCAATCACCACATCAGCATGTGCCCGCAAGTAAGCAACGGTTTGTTGGGCCTGATGCAATGGTGCGGTAATTTTAATGCCATTTAAATGGGCTGGTTGTTCCCAAATATTGATATAATCCGTAACTAAGCCCATTAACCCAATCCGTGTCCCATCTCCTAGCGTTTTAATTTGTGCGGGGTACAGGGTGTGGCCGTTTAAATCCGTCACATTTTCGGCAATCACCGTCGCATCCAGGCGCGCTAAATGTTGCTGGAGGGCATCATAACCAAAATTAAAATCATGATTTCCTAGGGTCACATAATCGTAACCCGCCAGATTCATGGCCGTCGTCACGGCGTCTTGTGCCGGCTGTTGTTGTAAATATTGCAACATTGGTGAGCCTTGAAACATATCGCCGCCATCAATAATAAGCGTTTGGGCATCTTTTTGAAAATGAGTGGCCGCATTGGCTAAGCCTAACGGCTGCGCACCTGCTTGTATGTAGTCCGTTGGAAGTAAATAGCCATGGACGTCAGATGTATAATACAGTTTAAATTGTTTCATTGTCTCCTCCTAAAAAAGACGACCTTGGTCGTCAGGTGTCCTAGCCGCGTAAAATTTTTTGTCGTAATTTGTCCGACAAAATTTCCACGACAAAGACCAAAATGAAGAGTCCGATTAAAATAGCGCCCACTTGATGCCAATGATACGCACTCAAGGCAAAAATCATTGGCGCTCCAATACCACCAGCGCCGACAAGCCCTAAAATAGTCGCTTCCCGTAAATTCATATCAAACCGATACACTAAAATCGAAATAAAATCTGGCCCCAATTGTGGTAAGACACCATAGCGAATTTTCTGGAAAAAAGTTGACCCAAACGCATCCAACGATTCTAAAATACCAGGATCCAAATCCTCAATTGTTTCAATAAACAACTTCGAAATCATTCCAATTGAAACCACCGCCAATGTCATGACCCCAGCAAATGGCCCAGGCCCCGTGACACGAATAAACATCAAACCATAAACTAATGACGGAATGGTCCGAATGGCCATAATGATAAAACGGGTCACAATCACAACTGGTCGCGGCACAATATTCGTCGCTGATACAAATGATAGCGGCACAGCAATCACTGCCCCAACCAAAGTGCCAAGAAACGCAATAGCAATCGTTTGCAAAATCAGGTAGAAAACACCACTATCACCTAAGCCAAACAGCAATTGTGTATCTGGTGTGACAAGCCCCGTTAAAATGCTCTGACCAATGTCAAAACCTTTAGCGGTAATATCTGCCCCCTTTAATGCCGGTGACGATAACCCAACCAAAACAAGCATTACCAGCGCAATCAGGGTATATTGACGACCACGGCGTGGTGCTTGATTGAGAACTGACGTTAATTTTTGATTCATCTGCTCTCTCCTTAACTCAAATAGCGACGTAATTGTTGACTAACCATCTCAATCACAATCACAGCGACAAAGATTGCTAGCAAAATCATGCCCACACTTTGAAATTCCCGCCAGCCAATTTTTTCGTTCAAAATCATGCCAATACCACCAGCGCCAACATAGCCTAAAATAGCGGCATAACGCACATTACCTTCAAACGCAAATAACGACATTGATAAATATGTCGGTAAAATTTGTGGCAAGATAGTGGTCACAAACGCCCGCGGTGCGCTGGCACCAGTAGCGATTAACGCTTCATAGGCCCCCATATTCACCGTTTCAATATATTCAAATAATTGTTTCCCGACAAATGAGAAACTAAAAAGGAAAATCGCCACGGTGCCGGCAAAGGTGCCCAACCCGAAAATATAAGTCGCAATCAAAGCGGCCACCAATGTCGGAATCGTTCGCACAACGGTTAAAATAAAACGCACCACTAAATTGACTAGTCGATGATTCATCACGTTGTGCGCCGCTAAAATTGCAAACGGCAAAGCCAACGCTGCCCCAAAAAACGAACCAAAAAATGACATTTGAATCGTGACCAACAACGGTGGCAACACTTGTGAAAAATAGGCCAAATTAGGCGGCCACATGCTCGCCAGAACTTGCCAAAAACCGACAAAATTGGTCACTAAGGTGACCAAACTAAACCCAGTTACCCACACCGAGATACTAATACCAATTAGCAATAACACGATAATGAGTGGCAATCGCGTAAATTTTTGTGAGACCACTTTACCATTAGCTAACTGATAGCTTTCGGCTTCAAATAATTTATCATACCAGCCCATTACTGTCCCTCATATTTACTGTAGATTAAGTCTAGGGTGGCTTGATTGATGCCGCTAGCTGGGCCATCATAAACAATTTGCCCCGCACGAATACCGATAATACGCTGCGTATATTCTAAGGCTAAGTCAACGTGATGAATGTTAATCAGCACCGTTTGGCCTAATTCTTGGTTGATCCGCTTAAAGTCATCCATGACTTCGTGCGCCGTCACCGGATCTAACGCTGCCACGGGTTCATCAGCCAGTAGGACGCTTGGATTTTGCGTTAATGTCCGCGCTAATGACACCCGTTGTTGTTGACCACCAGACAATTGATCAGTCCGCACGAATGCTTTATCTAACATTGACATCCGATCTAGTGCCTCTAGTGCGCGAATCTTTTCTGTTTTGGAAAATACCCCAAACAACACGCGCCAAAATGGCATATCCGGCACCAACGAACTCATCACATTTTTGAGAACTGAGATACGTGGCACGAGATTATACGATTGGAAAATCATCCCCACTTTGCGCCGGTATTGTCGCAAGGCTTGGCCTTTCAAAGTCGAAATTTCAATCCCATCAACTGTGAGTTGGCCTTCGGTAATATTATTCAAGCGATTGATCGTCCGAATCAGCGTCGACTTTCCTGCCCCTGACATCCCAATAATGCCAATAAACTCACCGTCTTGAATTTCTAAATTAATATCTTGTAGCCCCTTGACCCCATTGGGATAGGTTTTTGAGACATGTTCAAATTTGATCATTTTTGCCGTCCTCATTTTCTGTGCCGTGCGCCAGTCTTGCTGTTCTAACGCAAGAAAAGCGGCGCAAAATTGCGCTGCTTTTCTATGATAGCCACTCACTGTTCTAACACTTTGACTGATGACGCTATTATCAGCGCCGCCTTATCTTGTGTGTTTACTTTTGTGTTGATTTCAGCAACTTTTGGGCAGCGCGTTCGCCATCATAGTTTGATGACTTCGCTGGCACATAACCTTCATGTGAGTAAATGGCAATCACTTTTTTACCTTCAGGCGTCTTAGCTAAATTAATGAAAGCTTGTGACAAAGCCTTTTGAAATGCCGGTGTCATAATCTTTGACTTCTTTGAAACAGAAATTGTATCGTTATAAATGTTTTGTGACACACCGATGACGTTTGTCTCGGCCCAGATTGATTTTGGTTGTTGGTAATCTGTTGTCCACATTTTCGCAAAGTCACTACGGGCATCGGCATAAGCTGGCAAAATATCAATTTGACCAGCAGCCAAACGTGCCATACCTGAGCCGTATGAATCAACTGTCACGGTATTTTTCAAATCCGCAACCGTTTTACCATAGCGCTTATCCAACCAAAGGGATGGATAAATGTAACCTGCTGATGACGTCGTTGATGACAAGCCCCACTTGGCTGAATTCAAATCATCCCAGGTCAACTTTTCACCAGCATTGACTTTTTTGGCCAACTCTTGTCCCTTAGCTGATGGCCCAGCAATCAAAATTGACCGGTACGTTGACACTTGCTTATCTGTCTTCTCGGTTGGCTTGCCATCATTCCACTTAGCTGCATCAGCAGAATCCTTGTTCAGACCAGCGCGTGTTGCAGTCAACAACGCCTGCGCACCATCTTGGTACATGACATAAGTTCCCCCAGGAATGAAGCCGACATCAGCCGTTCCTGAAGTCAAGGCTTCCCCAGCTGCTTCGTAACTTGTCCCAACTTTGATATCAACGTTTTTAACGTCATAACCTTCTTTTTTCAATTGCTCAATCAGCAAACCTTTTAACGGCTTGGTCATGGTAATGATTTGATCTGGTTGCTTTGATGGCACAAAGTAAACCTTGAGGTCTTGAATCGTCTTTTCTGACGTTGACTTTGACCCTGTATGTGTGAAACCAAAATAGGCTGCAATTGCAATTATCACAACAACAGCGATCCCTGCGAGCGTTTTCGCATTCTTACTCATGGTATTTCTCTCCTTATACCCATCGTGCAATTTGTGTCTCAAATATGACTGTCTTCAGCATACAGAAGCTGTGTCAAAAAACACGGCCTAGTTGCGTAAAGATGGTGTATATTTGCGTTCTTTACAATATAGCAGAAAAACATGGCAGTAATTCTGATTTCAAATTATAATCTCCTCATTTTAAAATGAAACATCCGGCACGTCATGAACATTAAACCAAAATATAGCACTCAATCCGAACGTTTGTATTTTGAACAACGTCTAACATTTAAAAAGACACAAAAAACCGAACATTACTGTTCGGTTTTTCATGCTTTATCTTACAACACATTACTTGCCTTGCTTGACCGCCGCCACATGGATACGGTTAACGGCACGCATTAAGGCAACCCGCGCTCGTGCCAATTCGGCATCATTTTTATCATCTTGGGCATGCGCAATACGTGCTTCCGCACGTTCTTTGGCATTCTGCGCCCGAGACACATCAATGGTGTCAGAAGTTTCAGCACTGTCAGCAACAACTGTTAACAGGTCATTTGAAAATTCCGCAATACCACCATTCACCGCTAAAACTTCACGTTGATCGCCTTTTTTGATGATTAATTCATCAATGGTTAGCGCAGCGAGTAACGGCACATGCTTTTTCATGACACCAATTTGGCCGCCTTGTGTATTCACAATGGCCAAATCTACGTTTGGTTCATTATATACTTCACCAACAGGGGTCACAATTTGGACTGTAATGCCTGTTGCGGTCTTTTCATCTGCCATCTCTCAATACCCCCTTATTGGGCCATTGTCTTGACTTTTTCAACAACTTGTTCAATCACACCAACGTTACGGAAAGCATCTTCTGGCAAGTCATCATACTTACCGGCCAAGATTTCCTTAAATGAACGCACTGTTTCTGAAACAGGGACATATTCACCCTTAATACCAGTGAATGTTTCCGCAACTGAGAATGGTTGTGACAAGAAGAATTGGATACGACGTGCACGGTTAACCGTTGTCTTTTCTTCGTCTGACAATTCATCCATTCCCAAAATTGAAATAATGTCTTGCAATTCACGATAGCGTTGCAAAGTCCGTTGTACTTCTGTCGCTACTTCATAGTGTTCTTGACCAACAACTTGTGGGTCAAGCGCTGAAGAAGTTGACGCCAATGGATCCACGGCTGGATAAATACCTTGTTGTGTTAGGGAACGTTCCAAGTTCGTTGTGGCATCCAAGTGCGCAAATGTTGTAGCTGGTGCCGGATCCGTATAATCATCGGCAGGCACATAAACGGCTTGAATAGATGTGACAGAACCCTTCTTGGTTGACGTGATTCGTTCTTGCAATTGACCCATTTCTGTGGCCAACGTTGGCTGATAACCAACGGCTGAAGGAATACGACCAAGCAAGGCTGACACTTCAGAACCAGCTTGCGTAAAGCGGAAAATGTTATCGATAAACAACAACACATCCTTACCTTCGTTATCACGGAAGCTTTCTGCCATTGTCAAACCAGTTAACGCAACACGCATACGCGCACCTGGTGGTTCGTTCATTTGACCATAAACCATGGCTGTTTGGCTCAAAACACCTGATTCAGCCATTTCATGATACATGTCGTTACCTTCACGTGTGCGTTCACCGACACCCGTAAAGACAGAAATACCATTGTGGCCTTGTGCAATATTATGAATCAATTCTTGAATTAGCACCGTCTTACCAACACCGGCACCACCGAACAACCCAATTTTTCCACCACGGATATAAGGTGCTAACAAATCAATCACCTTAATCCCAGTTTCCAAAATTTCTGTTGAACTTGCCAATTCATCATACTTAGGTGCAGCACGATGGATTGAATGACGTGGTGTATCAGGCGCCACCGGACCATTATTGTCCACTGGTTCACCCAAAACATTGAACACACGACCCAATGTCGCATCCCCAACTGGCACTTGAATTGCAGCGCCAGTATCCGTTACTGACATACCGCGTTGGAGGCCATCAGTTGAGTCCATCGCAATGGTACGAACCACACCGTCGCCCAGTGCCAATGATACTTCAACTGTCAAAGTTTGACCATTGCCCTTATCGATTTTGAGCGCGTTATTGATTTCAGGGATGACATCTCCTGGTTCAAACGCAACATCGACGACCGGACCAATCACTTGTACGACTTTTCCAGTACTCATTGTCGTTTTCCTTTCAATTTAGCATATGACATCTTTAAATTTGTGCCACACATCACTGCAAACACGCAGCGTTTAATTTGATTAATGGTTACATTTGGTCGCACCTTACTCAAGCGCTGCCATACCACCTGTAATTTCTGTAATTTCTGTCGTAATTGCTGCCTGACGCGCACGGTTAAACTGCAACTCCAAACCACTGATAAGGTCTTTGGCGTTATCAGTAGCACTCTTCATCGCTGTCGATGAAGCTGCATGTTCAGCCGTCTTCGCATCCAGAACAGCCTCATACACGAGACTCTGTGCAAATTGCGGTAACACTACGTTTAAGACAGCCGTCGTATCTGGTTCAATCTCATACGCACTTTGAACGTCTAACTCTGCTTTCGCAGCATCTGTGCCACCCATCGCATCCAACGTATCACCGGTCAAAGGTAAGAGCTGGACATCACGATATTCACTCGTCAAACGGTTTACAAAGTGATTGTACACGACATGCAAAGCATCAAACACTTCTGTTTCATACAAGCTTGTCACCGTTCTAACAACCGAACGAATTTCATTAAATGATGGGATATCAGACACACCACGATGCTCTAAGATCACGTTGAAGCCACGCTTTTTATAGAAATCAGCCCCATTCCCACCAACTGCCAAAATCACCGTGTTGTTTTGGTCCAAACCTAAACGCGCCAACAAGGCGTTGGTTTGTTTAATGATATTAGCGTTATAAGAACCCACCAATCCACGATCAGAGGTTACCACAAGAATCCCAGTCTTCTTAATTGGACGTTGTGCAATGAGTGGAATGTGCTTAGCATCAGCATTACGAAACAAGTTCGCTGATACTAAATGTTCGACAACCGCCTCTAACCGTGCAGCGTAGGCTTGATAGCCCGCACTGTAACGTTGAATTTGGTTGAGTTTAGCTGTTGAGACCATTTGCATGGCACTCGTAATTTGCCGCGTCTTTTTTGTGGATGAGATACGACGCTGAATATCTTGCAAAGAAGCCATTGCAGCGTCCTCCTATTATTCTGCTGCTGAACCAGCAAAACCAGCCTTAAAGGCTTCAATTGCTGAATTCATAACAGCTTCATCTGGCAAGTCCTTTGTTGCAACAATTGTCTTAAAGATATCGTCTGCATTGGCTGAGACATAAGCAATCAATTCATCTTGGAAACGTTGAATATCTGCAATCGCCACGTCATCCAAATAACCATGTGTCAAAGCATACAACACCAACACTTGTTGTTCAACCGGCATTGGATGGTGCAATGGTTGCTTCAAAACTTCAACCGTCCGACGACCACGCGCCAACTTAGCTTGTGTTGCCGCATCCAAATCAGAACCGAATTGCGCAAAGCTTTCAAGTTCTCGGAATGATGCCAAGTCCAAACGCAATGTGCCGGCAACCTTCTTCATCGCCTTAATTTGCGCATCACCACCAACACGTGACACAGAAGTTCCCGCATCAATGGCTGGTCGTACACCAGCATAGAATTGTTCAGCATCCAAGAAAATTTGACCATCCGTGATTGAAATCACGTTAGTTGGAATATAAGCAGAAACATCGCCAGCTTGTGTTTCAATAATTGGCAAGGCTGTCATTGAACCACCACCCAGTTCATCTGACAACTTGGCTGCACGTTCTAGCAAACGTGAGTGCAAATAGAAGACATCACCTGGATAGGCTTCACGACCTGGTGGCCGACGTAGAATCAGTGACAGTTCACGGTAAGCCGTGGCTTGCTTTGACAGATCATCATACACAATCAACACGTTCTTGCCGTTATACATGAATTCTTCACCCATTGCTGCACCAACATAAGGGGCCAAATACAGCATTGGTGCTGGTTCTGAAGGACCAGCATTCACGACAATGGTATAATCCATCGCACCAAGTTGACGTAATGTTTCAACTTGTGTACGCACCGTTGAATCTTTTTGTCCGATCGCCACATAAATCACGATCATGTCTTGATCTTTTTGATTCAAAATTGTATCCATGGCCAAAGACGTCTTACCTGTCTTACGGTCACCGATAATCAATTCACGTTGGCCTCGACCAATTGGTACAAGGGCATCAATTGCTTTAATCCCTGTCTGTAATGGTTCAGAGACAGACTTACGTTCCATGACACCTGGTGCTTTAACTTCAACCGGACGTGTCTTATCTGTCTTGATTTCACCCATACCATCAATGGGTTGTCCCAACGCGTTCACAACACGCCCAATTAATTGTTCGCCGACCGGTACTTCCATGATGCGGCCAGTACGCTTAACTGTATCACCTTCGCGAATATCGTCATAATCACCAAGAATGATGATTCCGACTTCACTTGATTCGAGGTTTTGGGCCATACCGAACGTGCCATTAGCAAATTCGAGCAATTCACCAGCCATAACATTGGCCAAGCCAGTTGCACGGGCCACACCGTCACCAATATAAGTAACAGTTCCCACTTCTTCTACAGTTAGCGTTGTGTCGAACTTTTCGAGCTGTTGCTTAATTAAAGCAGAAATTTCTTCAGCTTGAATCGCCATTATTCTTCCTCACTAACCTAATAATTGTGCCTTCATTTTGGCAATTTTTGTTTGTAGACTACCATCAATCAAGGTTGACTGTGACTTCAAAATCACCCCACCAAGAATTGTGGTATCCACAACATTTGTCAGATTAACCTGCTTTGCGCCAGTTTTAGCAGCAAAGACATTGGCTAATTTTGATAAACGCGCGTCGTCCAATGCCACAGCTGTTGTTGCTGTCACATCCACGATGCCGTTGGCCTCGTTATAATACTGATTAAACGCATCAACCACTAAGGGCAATACGTTAAGACGTTGATTACGTGCTAATAGCTTCACCAAATTTTGTACAGGTTCAACTGCGCCTTGTGTCAACGTCTGTAACAAATTATCACGGACCTGTGCGTCAACATCATTTGATGTTGCAGCTTGAATAAAATCTGGGCTGTCTGCAAGCACGGCCTTAATCGCACGTAAATCTGCTAGTGTTTCATCAACTATTTGATGGTCACTAGACAAGTCAAAAATTGCTTTAGCGTATTGGTTAGCGACATCTTTAAGATTTTTTGCCATCCCAATACTCCTTATTTAGTTTCTAAATCTGAAATGTAAGCATCAATTAATGCTTGTTGATCATCTAACGAGAGTTCCTTTTGCATCAGCTTTGAAGCAATCGCTACTGAGAGCGCTGCTACATCGTCTTTTGCGTTAGAAATCGCGTCTTCCTTGAGCTTCTCAGCATCTGTTTGCGCTTGCTGATTAATTAAAGTTGCACGTTCAGAAGCAGCAGCAAGTAATGCTTCACTTTGCTTTTGTGCGCTAGCTTTGGCGTCAGCGACAACCTTGGTTGCCTGTTGACGCGTATCAGCTAATTCACTTTGCCGTTGTGCAGCTAATTTTTCGGCTTCTTGACGTGCTTTTTCCGCACTATCAATGTCCGACGAAATTTTCGCAGCACGTTCGTCAAGTACTTTAGTCAACGGCCCGTAAGCCACCTTCTTCAAAATAACCATCAGCACGAGGAATGAAATGATAATAAACAGCATATTACCGAGTGGCAATTGATGTGCTGCTAAGGTTGTTAAACCAAACATGATTTTCCTCCACTCATTCTATATGATTACTTACTCATCAACATAAAGGCGAAGACAATTGACAAAATTGGCATAACTTCGACCAACGCAACACCCAAGAACATACGAGACAACAAACGGCTTTCAAGTTCTGGTTGACGACTCATACCTGCTAAGAATTGTGAAATCAAAACACCGTTTCCAATACCACCACCAATAGCGGCTCCAGCGGCTGCAATACCCGCTGCGATTACACCAAGATTGTGCAAATCCATGAGATTACTCCTTATTCATATCGTGTCGACAGCAGACAATATCCGTCATGTGCCAACAGCAGTCTATTTTTATTAGATGAAACGCTCCCGCGTGTTGTTCGGTAAGAGTAGCGACTCTTACCGTGTACATTTATTCGTTACCTGACAACTGTGCGATAAATACGCCAGTCAAGATTACAAATACGTAGGCCTGTATTCCACCGATAAAGAGTGAAAAGCCTTGCCAGACCATTTCAATCGGCAATGCCAACACTGTCCAGAACCCATTAAAGTGTCCCGGCCAAGCGAGGCTTTTAGCCACGAGTGTCAATAACATTTCACCAGCGAAAATGTTACCAAACAAACGCAGTGATAACGTTAAGAAGTTAGCCAATTGTTCAATGATATTAAGGGGTAGCATCCAAGCATAAGGGGTCAACAACATATTTTTAAGGTAACCCTTAAAACCAAGTTGTTGGACACCCATACCGTGGGCTACCATCAATGTCATCACGGCTAACGTCATCGTCACGATCGGGTCCGCAGTCGGGGACTTAACATAAGTCACCCCATTTGCACCCTGCAATTGCAGCAGCATACCCATTTCGTTTGCCACAATGATGAAGAAAAACAACGTAAATGCGTACAAACCAAATTGGCGTGCCTGTTTCTGTGGCAATTGGCCATCCACGATATCGTTCGTAAAATCAAGTAAGTATTCAATCAAATTCTGTCGCTTACCTGGTCGTATCGACAACTGTCGTGTGAGCACAATTGATACAATCACAACGATTGCCATAGCCAGCAACGTTGAAATTATCGTACCCCAGTCAAACGTGAGGCCAAGAAACTCAAACGGTGCCGTAGGGTCATCCATGCGCCTTCTCCTTTCTCAATAAATTTGGCGAAATGGTCGTAAACGGCTATTCGTCATAACATATAAATCTATAATACGCTTTTCAAAATGAAATACAACCGTTTTACCCCACTTTTTCACAAAGAAAGCGTTTCATTTTTTGAAATCTAGAAAAAATATAATCTTGACGTGATTTGGACAAGAATTATCAATTTTTTAACGGTATTATAACTCACAAAATAGAGTTATATCTAGGCATAGTCCTGCTCAACCAAAAAATTGCGCGTGGCCTCATAATTTCACCTGTCGGTTCATCATCACTTAACCCAGCGGTTTCTTCAACGCAACCCAGTCGCTATTTTGCCTTAAATATCGCGTTTTTTGTGATAAAAAAAACAAGTGGTGACCCACTTGTTACTTTTCACTCGCCGCCACTTTTGGCAACGTTAAATTCAAAATAATCCCTAACAATGTTGCAATCGCCACACCAGAAAAATCAACTTGTGGCCCAAGTTGCAGATGGAAATTACCAATACCAATCACTAAGATTGGCGCTGCAATCATCAAATTGCGCTTCTGCGTGTAATCAATTTTGTTATCAACGATGACTTGCAAACCAGCTGCCGCAATGACACCATACAACACAAAGCCGATACCACCAGTTACCGCGCCTGGAATCGTTGAAATCAAAGCTGATAATTTACCAATGAAACTGAAAACAACAGCAAAGGCGGCAGCACCACCAATAACCCAAACGGAATAAACACGACTCAACTGCATCACGCCAATGTTTTCACCATAAGACGTGACCGCCGGTCCACCAACTAACCCCGCAACAATTGAAGCCGTTCCATCACCAGCTAAGGTACGCTTCAAGCCAGGGTTTTTAAAGAAATCATGTCCCGTCACTTTTGACAACACCATCAAGTGACCCAAATGTTCAGACAAGGTGACTAAAGCAAGCGGTGCCATACTCAAAACGGCGGCAGGATAGAGCTGAAAACCATCTTTGCCAATAAACGTTTCAAAATCTGGTAATTGGAACCAATGTGCGGCAGCAACTGGTGATAAATCAACCAACCCAAAGACCAACGCGACAATGTAACCAAAAATAATCCCTAATAGGACTGATAATAGGCCTAAGAAACCTTTGAGAAACATGTTAAAGGCAATTGTCCCAAGCAATGTGATCAACGCCACCATAAAGATTTTCCAATCATATTTCCCATTTAACATCGTGGCTGAACTAGCCGCTGAACCAGCTAAACTCAAGCCAATCACCACAATGATTGGGCCAACTAATTCCGCTGGGAACAAGCGATCAATCCAACGTGTCCCAATAAAAGTCACGATAGCTGCTACCACAAGGTAAACCAGACTAACAGAGATAATTCCCTGTGCGACTCCAGGATAACCAACCGTTTTCATCAATGACGTCATCGGAATAATGAAGGCAAAACTTGAGCCCATATAAGCCGGAATATTCCCACGGGTAATCAGCATGTGGAGCAACGTGCCGACACCCGAGGTAAATAGCGCAACCCCAGGATTTAAACCAACCAACAACGGCACGAGGACTGTCGCACCGAACATTGAGAATAAGTGTTGCAATGATAGCCCAAACCACGTCCAAAAAGGCGGCTTATCATGGACATCATAAATCGCATTATTTGCTTTTGTCGTCATAATCGTGTTTTGTCAACTCGCGTTAACACATCCTCCTAAATATTCTAAAACCCACAACCAGCGCGAGTTTCAACACTTCCATTATAAACCAAAGAACCTGACTCATGCTATGCATAATGTCAGGTTCTGTTGTATGTAATTATAAGGTTGCGCTGCAAACGCAGATTGAAGCTGAAACATTCACGTTCGGTCATCTTCTCGCTTCTTGCCAATTTATCACCCCTACATTACTTGTCACTATTGTCCAGAAAATATCATCTGCTGTTATGTCTATTTGACGTAGTGGATAAATTTTTATCACGCCGGTTAATGGTTCAAATCACGCTTTGATGTTATCCCTTAGGATGTTATTGTTATTAACCATTGTCTACAAGTTGATGCCCTAACGCTGCAATTTCTGATAAATTACTTTGCGTCATTAATGGCCTCCTCTTTATTTGTTGTCTTTATTCTACCACATAATGTAAACGCTTACAATAGGATTAAAAATAAAACCAATCACACGTTTTAACTGCGATTGTTTTTGGGATTACATCTTTTCTTCTAGGACAACATCTGGATACTTGTCGTGGAACCAGTTCATCGCAAATTTATTTTCAAACAAGAAAACGGGTTGATCATAGCGATCCTTCACCAACAAGTTACGGCTTGATGCCATTTTTTCATCTAATTGTTCAGGGGCAATCCAACGCGCCACTTTTGAACCGATGGGTTCAAATTGAATTTCGACGTTATATTCATTTTCCATCCGGAATTGGAACACTTCAAACTGCAACTGACCCACGGCACCAATAATGTATTCACCGCCCTGCCAAGACTTGTAGAGTTGAATCGTCCCTTCTTGCACCAATTGTTGAATGCCTTTGTGATACGACTTTTGCTTCATCACATCTTTGGCAATCACGCGGTTAAAGAGTTCTGGGGTAAAGGTTGGCAAATCTGGGAATTGGACCACCTTCTTACCGGCATAAATCGTGTCACCGATTTGAAAATTCCCCGTGTCATAGACACCGATAATATCACCAGGTACGGCCGTTTGGACGTTTTCACGTTCTTCCGCCATAAACTGTGTCACATTGGATAACTTCAACTTTTTATTGTTGCGTTGTAAGGTCACGTCCATTCCACGGCTAAATTCACCAGACACAATCCGCACAAAGGCAATTCGGTCACGATGGCGTGGATCCATGTTCGCTTGGATTTTAAAGACAAAACCAGTAAATTGTGCATCTTCTGGTGCAACGACTTGTTCATCAACCGTTGTCACGGCAGCTGGCGCCGGCGCATAGGCCAAGTAATCACGCAAGAATTCCGTCACCCCAAAGTTAACCAAGGCTGAACCAAAGAAAACCGGTGTCAGGCGCCCATGCGCAATGGCGTCACGGTCAAATGGATTCCCCGCATCACGCAACAGTTCAATTTCATCCATGGTTTCATCCACCACTTCTGGATGTGATGTCGCATTTTTAAATGGCACCATCGTGTCACGTTGCAAGTCATAAATGCCTTGCAAAATCTGTCCTGAACCCACCGGCCAATTCATTGGATAAGCTTGAATACCCAAAACTGACTCTAATTCATCTAACAAATCCAAGGCTGGTCGCGCATCACGATCAATTTTGTTAAAGAACGTAAAGACGGGAATGCCACGCTGCGCCACGATTTCAAACAGCTTCTTGGTTTGCGGCTCGATACCTTTTGCGGCATCGACCACCATGACCACCGAATCCACGGCCATTAACGTCCGGTACGTGTCTTCAGAGAAGTCTTCGTGCCCTGGTGTATCTAAGATATTAATTCGCTTGCCGTCATAATCAAACTGCAAGACCGAAGAAGTCACAGAAATCCCACGCTGCTGTTCAATGGCCATCCAGTCAGATGAGGCCAATTTATTTGAGCCACGGCCTTTAACGGTTCCCGCTTCACGAATCACGCCACCATGGAGCAATAGTTGTTCCGTCAACGTTGTTTTTCCGGCATCGGGGTGCGAAATGATCGCAAAAGTACGACGATTTTTTAATTGTTCTTGAAAGTTTTCCATAATCTCTAGTTTACCTGATACAGTGGTGTTTCACAACAAAAAAAGCACCGTCTACGGCGCTTAGTCTTGTCAAATATCACGACCACATAATTATTTTTTCCCTGATACATATAAAATTTCACGACCAGCTAACGCTTGTACATCACGATAGTTTTCGGGATAGCGCGCATGCAACAAAGCAGTATCTGCGGCTGTCATGCCAATGGGTTGTGCCAAAACGAGCCACGTCACATCTTGACCTAACGGTGGTGTTGTTAAAGAGCCTACATAGCGGTAATATGCGCGATTAGTGGGTAGTAACCCAACGAGTGTTTGTGCGGCCACTGGCCCGTTTAAAATGGCCTGAATAGGGGTTGATGTCACGTCACTTGCGACATCCGCTAAAACAGCTAAGACCAAGACGCGCTCACCTTGTCGACACACAAAATGAATTTCAGCATCATGCCGCTGACCATCAATCAAATGTTCTGCCCCATCATGAAAATGGAAACGTTCTAATTGCCAGGTCTCGCCATCCAATTGCAATGTGCCATTCACTAAGAATTGTTCACCCACAATCCGATCATCATAGGTGGTTTGACCTTGAAATGTTAAGGTCATGGCCGAGGCCATCACTGGCTTACTTTGCTGTTGATTGATATCAATCGGTGATTGAAATGGTGTGTCGTCAGCTTGTCGCCAAGTATCTTGCTGACTGTAGTCAAGGTGTTTCATGTGCTGCCCCCAATAGATTTACTACCTATTATATCAAATAAAAAGACGAACATTAACAAGTCAAGGAAATCATATCCCACGATACGCGAATATCCTGTATAATAAAATGCAGATTGAGAAAGAAAAGTGACGCGCATGCAACTTGTAACAGCTGCAGAAATGCAGAAAATTGATAACTATAACGTAGAAACAATTGGGATGCCACAAGACGTACTCATTGAACGTGCCGCAATGGCAGTCCTTGACGTCATTGGCGCTGGCCACTTTAATTTAGATCATATCCTCGTCCTTGCCGGCTTAGGCAACAACGGCGCCGACGGTGTCGCGATTGCCCGCTTGCTTTACGCACAAGGTTTCAACGTTTCCCTACAATTTGTGGGTAACGTGGCACGCGCTAAAGATGCTGTTCATCGGCAACTCGCCATTATCGAAAAGTACGGGTTGGTACGGGCCGAAAAAAGTGACTTTAACCAAGCAACCTTAATTATTGATGCGATTTTTGGGACTGGTTTAAATAATATCCTCCCCGAAGGCTTGCAGAAAATGATTAAAGCAGCCAATCACATCGAAAAAACTGTTATTGCAGTTGATACGCCAACCGGTATTGATGCTTCAACCGGTGAAGTCCGCGGGGCGGCACTCAAAGCCCACACGACCGTCACGTTTGGCTATAACAAACTTGGTTTCACCCAAAAAGTGGGTGGCCATCTCTCTGGCCAGGTTGTTGTCAAAGATATTGGTCTACTGACACCCCCAGATATGACTTTTTCAGTACCTGAACGGCCATAATACGACGTTGCTAGGCTAACGGCCTAGCTTTTATTTCCCTTTACTTAGAACACCTGTTTGTTAAAACGAACATATGACCCAATAATTTTACAATGACAAGACCAAAATCTCACAAAGTTGCTCTCACCAAAGCACGACGCCAAGAAACGTGGCAACAATTAACCGCTGAACAACAAGCCGTGCTGATACAACACATTCGCTACCGTCAGACCTCTTTGATGATGGATCGCCAACTTTTCGGTCGTGATGGCCAATGGCTTTTCAAAGCGTACCACTATAACGACGCCTATGATACGCCCACAGAAAAACAACTATACTGTGCATGTGGCCGCCGACTCAAGCATCAATATGTCTTAGAAAATGGCGAAGGCACAGAAATCCGGTTAGGCATCACCCATTTTGCCGATCATCTGGGTATTCCTGAAACCGTTATGCGGCAACTACAAACGCAAATTCATCATATTAACTTCGGCCTCGATGAAATTTTACAACGTATCCGTCGCCACGCTGGCCTGAACCCCACCATGCAACAATGGTTTATCACCCATTATCACAACTACCCTGATTTACCACCTGATGCCCTTGATTTTGTCAGAGTGGGCTTACCGTTAGAAAAACCTGTTCAAGCCGACATTGTCCGTTACTACAAACAAGCTACCTATCAACCCAAACCACGCCGACCAAAACCGGCTAAACTCTCTCAAAAAGCCTGGGCGGCATTGTTTCAAGACATTTAAAAAAGCTTTCAAACCATCGTTTGAAAGCTTTTTTATTAGGCCATGTGGAGCAAACCAGCAGCACCCAAAATCAAGAAGACGATACCAATCACAATTCGGTACCAACCAAAGGCCTTGAAGTCATTGTTTTGGATATAACGCAACATAAACTTGATGGCAAACAAAGCAACAAGCCATGATACAACGAACCCAACAAAGAGAACACCGAGCTGACCACCAGTAAATGAGCCACCATGTAGTAAGTACATCCCCACTTTCAAGATTGTCACCCCAAACATCACTGGAATTGACAAGAAGAATGAGAATTCAGCCGCAACAAATCGCGAGGCACCTAGCAAGATGGCACCAAGGATTGTTGCCCCAGAACGTGATGTTCCAGGTACTAGTGAAAGCAATTGGAACAAACCGATGAACAACGCCATTTGATACGTCACCTTGTTAACGTCAGTGACACGTGGCGCAATACCCTTTTGGCGATTTTCAATCACGATAAACGCAATACCGTAGATGATCAACGTCGCTGATACGACCCATGGATTCAACAAATGCGCATCCATAAAGTCATTCAACAAAAGTCCAAACACAACCGCTGGCAAAACACCAACAATCACCTTAATCCACAAACGCCAAGTTTGGAAACGTTCACGTGGCGTTTTTTGCGCTGAGAAAGGATTCAATTTATGGAAGTAAAGTTGAATCACGGCAAAGATTGCGCCGAGTTGAATGGCATAATCGAAAACAGCCGTAAAACTCTTAGTCCAAAGGGCACCACCAGGGATTTGCATTAACGATTCTGCCAAGATAATGTGGCCAGTTGATGACACGGGCAAGAATTCAGTCATCCCTTCAACAATCCCAATGATCACTGATTTGATAAAGTCTAACATAGGTTAATCACTGTGTAGCTGATCACTTAACAACTACAATTCCTTCCAATTTAACTTTCTTTATTTTATACTATATTCTTGCAACTCGCCATAAAATGTCAATTTCAGCATTTTTTTGCTAAAAAGTGTTGCACAAATTTTAATCCCATGATATTATATTATATGTTGTTTGAAACAATACAACGATATGGACAGTTAGCTCAGTTGGTAGAGCAACGGACTCTTAATCCGTGGGTCCAGGGTTCGAGCCCCTGACTGTCCACTACTAAAAAACAGCGTATCAAATCTGATGCGCTGTTTTTCTTTGCCTTAAAGCATCAAAAAAGCAATCATCAACTGATGATTGCTTTTTTTATAGACTGATATAAATACTAGCAAACATTAAACCAGCGCCACCTAGCACAAAAACGTGCCAGTAAACATGACCCATTGGAATTTTTGGTACGAGATAGAAAATTGTCCCTGCTGAATAAGTCAAACCACCAGCCAGTAACAACCAAAAGGCTGTATGTGACAAAACACCCCAAAGTACCGGCATCGCTAAGACAATCAACCAACCCATAACCAAATAAATCGTCACGGACACCCATGGCCAACGGCCAACAAAAAATAGGTCATAGATAAAGCCAGCAATGGTCATTGCCAAAATGGCACCCCAGATCGTCCAACCGACCCAACCTTTAATTAATAGCCAAGTATATGGTGTATAACTGCCCAAAATCACTAGGTAAATCCCGGCATGATCAAAGAATTGAAAGGTTTTAGCCGCGCGCGTAAAGATCAGCGAATGGAAAAGCGTGGAAGCTAGTAAGAAGAAGCCCACCGTAGACACATAGATGGCAATAGCCGTGATTTCCAGCCCCGTGACTGGACGCCGAAAGACATGAAAAATTAGCGCAATGCCTGCGCCAACGGCTAATAAAAATCCCAAACCATGCGTGACGGCATTTAATACCTCATACGTAATTTGGTATGCTTTCGATTGTTTCATTTAGTCGTCCCCATATATTAATTGTATCGTTCTATTATATCATGTCACACTAAGACACTATGCGCCACAAAAAAATAAAACAGCAGCCAAGGTTACCCTCGACTACTGTCATCATCAGTTATGATTAAATAATATTTTCCCAATCACGGGCCCATAAGACACCCATGGCGCCATCACCTGTATGAACCCCAATATAAGCCCCAATTTCACCACGTTCAAAAGTCACCATTGGGTACTCGTTTTGTAAGTCCTTTAACCACTTATCCCCGAGCTTTTGATTATTGCCATCAACCACAACAGCCCGAACTGGATAATCGACCTGGGTCAGATATTGATCTAATGCGGTTTTGATTTCTTTTAAGGCGCCGCTCATCTTGCGCGCTTTGCCAACGGCACCAATCTTACCTTCACCTTGGACATCCATTGATAAAATGGGCTTAATGTTTAACAAACCACCAACTAGCGCCGCCCCACGTGATAAACGGCCCGTCCGTTGCAAATGTGAAATGTCATTGACAGCAAAACGCACATCAAAAGTCTCACGTAACGTTGTCAAAGCAGCCCAAATGTCATCCATTGAGCGGCCCTTTTCAGCCATATCAGCAGCCATCACGGCTTGCATACCTGAACCCATCACGGCAAACTTAGAATCCCATACACGCACATCAGCCATGCCATCATAACCGGCCGCCACAGCTTGTGCTGTTTGGAAGGCACCTGACAACCCAGAAGAAATCGGGATAATCAAAGCGGCATCATAGCCGGCTGCTTTGGCATCGTTCAAAGCCTCTTCCCAATCGCCAGGTGCTGGTTGTGACGTTGAGGCAATCATTTTCTTGTCTTTCATCATCTTAACTAATTCGCCAAGACCCTGAACGTCAACTGTTTCTTTATACACTTCATCCCCGAAAATAATCGGATCATTCACTTGGAAAATATGATACCGATTACGCAAGGTAGTCGGTATTGTTGAAGCTGAATCACTAATAATTGCTATTTTAGACATTATTTTCTCCCAAACCAGTCGTTAATTAAGGGGACAACGGCCGGTATCTTATTGATTTATTTTAAAATGACAGCCAGTAGGCTACCTAAGACAAAGCTCAATAACCCCGCCGCAACCTGTACGATCAAATAAAGACTTTGTCGCCGTGGCCGTTGGGCACTTTGGGTCATCATGGTACTAAAAGTGGTCAAACCACCAAGCACACCGGTGGCTATTGCCCCATGCCAAACTTGTAAGGTATTAGTGGCAAACATGACACCCATAAAAAAGGCCCCTATCATGTTCACGGTAAAGACAGCGGTTAAATACGTCGTTTGCCACGGCCAAAACGTCAAACACACATAGCGTAACATTGTCCCGACAAAAGAACCGATAAAAATAGCCATCAGGATTGTCATTGCACACCACCTAACCGACGACCGCACCAACGCCCAAAGCGCAGAAAAATCAAGCCACCAACGATTGTCAGTAGCAAATAACCTACCGCCCAGACAAGCGCTGTGGTCGTCAATTGGAAATATTGCAAGATCATCGTACTAAACGTGGTATACCCACCAATCACACCCGTACCGATAAACGTTTGCCAACTCGCGAGTCGACTCGCCCTTTGTGCTAGATAGGCACCCAGGCAAGCCAAAAGAAACGTACCCGACCAGTTAATCATCATAGTCATCACTGGTAGGGGGCCAATACCTGGAACAAAGTGCAACAGGTAGCGTAGGCTTCCGCCGATCCCACCACCAAAGCTCACAAGTGCCAGCTCTGTTAAATAATGCTGTTGTTTTTGCATACTCTCTATTCTAACAACTTTGTCGTCAATGAGCAAAAAAGCGACCGTTTACATTTTTAAATCATAGTTATTTTCAGCATTTTCAGCAAATTTTTCTGCTATCACACCACAAATAGTGATGATGCCCAACGACAGATTAAAAAAAACGCCTCAGGAAAAATGTTAAAGTCACTATTGACAACTCATGCACTTCTTAGTATTCTTAAAGCCATAAACAACTCGGAGAAAAAATCATGCAAAATGTGTTAGCACAATTGAACAATGCCTGGTGGCGTCGGTAAGTCAGCTTTTCGGTAACGGATAAAGCTGATGTTTAAAACATTTGTTTTATCCATACCGACGCATTTTGTGTAACATTCGAGTCTGTATGGGAATATGCCATACAGACTTTTCTTTTGACCTTGGAAAGCCCTGTGTGGCCATCCAAGGTCAATTTTATTTTAGAGAGAAATTCGGAGAATTGAAGATGAATAAACGTTTACTAGCTACCATCACGGCCATTGTCGCCTTTCTCGCCGTGGCGTTTGTGACAACTAGTCACCCTAACAGTAGCGCCAAAAAGGCTGACACGGTCCCCACTATTGGGATCCTACAACTGGTAACCCACCCGGCCCTAGATGAGATTCATCGCGGGATTCTCGCTGGCTTAAAATCACAAGGTTATAGCGGGCAGAAAATCAAAATTGATTATCAAAATGCCCAAGCGAACCAGGCCAATTTAAAAACGATGTCACAAAAATTTGCCAATGAAAATGCCGCCCTCACCATTGGGATTGCGACACCAGCCGCTTTGTCATTAGCTAAAACAGCCAACGGTGATAACCCGGTTATTTTAGCCGGTATTACTGATCCGGCTGGCTCAGGATTAGTCAAAACAGCCCAACATCCCGGTAATAACGTGACCGGGACGACCGGTGACTCACCGCTATCACAACACCTCAGCGTAATCCAACAAGCTGTCCCCCATGCTAAAAAATTAGGAATCATTTATACCACGTCTGATCACGGTGGTGAATATAATGCCAAAAACATGGCCAAACTTGCGCAAGCAGCGGGTTACGACGTCAAGCTGTATACCATTTCAACAACTAATGATATGCAACAAGTTGCCGAAACCATGGCAAGTCAAGTGGATGTGGTTTATGCCCCACAAGATAACGGCGTGGCCAGTGCCATGAAGACGCTGATTAACGTGACCAATCAAAACAACATTCCAGTCATTCCAGCAGTTGATACCATGGTCAAAGATGGTGGCTTAGCGACTATTTCTGTGAGTCAATATGATATTGGGTATCAAGCCGGCATCATGGCCGCCAAGGTGCTCAAAGGTAAAGATCCTGCCACCTACCCCGTTAAAACCATTACCCAAGGGGATATGGTCGTGAACTTAAAGCAAGCGCAGCTATTAGGGATTCAACTCCCCGACAGCATGATTAAAGCAGCAGAAACCAAAGGAGAAGTCATCAAATGAGTATGATCGTATCAAGCATTGGCCAAGGGCTACTTTGGGCCGTTCTAGGCGTTGCCCTATTTCTTACCTTCCGCATTTTAAACTTCCCCGACATGACCGTTGAAGGGTCCTTCCCCCTCGGGGCCGCCACTGCCGTGACCATGATTGCGCACGGGTTTAATCCTTATTTAGCCACCCTAGCCGCCTTTGTCGTGGGCACGTTAGCTGGTTTAACCACGGGCTTACTTTACACCAAAGGCCGTATTCCAATCCTTTTGGCTGGTATCTTAGTTATGACAGCGTCATTATCAATTAATTTACGCATTATGGGGTCAGCCAATATTTCCTTACTCAATCAACAATCCATTTTCTCAGCGCCCTTTCTCCAACACTTACCAAAATATTTTGATGGCGTTGTCGTCGGCTTTGTAATTATTACCGTCATCACGCTTGGCCTAATCTTCTTTTTGCAAACAGAGCTTGGGCAAGCTTTTATTGCTACAGGGGACAATGCCACAATGGCACAATCTATTGGTATTAAGACCGATCGGATGACCATTATGGGCTTGATGCTTTCCAATGGTTTAATCGCCTTTGGTGGGGCTGTCATCGCCCAAAATAATGGCTATGCCGACATCAACATGGGGATTGGTGTGATCGTTATCGCGCTGGCCTCGATTATCATTGGTGAAGTCGCCTTTGGTGAGTTATCTTTGAACGAACGCCTCGTTGCCGTCATTGTCGGCTCAATTATTTACCGTCTGGTCCTACTAGCCGTTTTGCAACTTGGCTTCTCAACAAACGATTTGAATTTGATTTCAGCCATTGTCCTCGCTGTCGCCATGATGTTACCACAATTACGTCAGGCTTTACGCTTGGAACACGTCATCAAAAAAGGAGTCACACCACATGACTAAACCGGTATTTTCGTTACAAGACATTGTTGTCACCGTTGGTGACAACGTCAAAATCCTTGATCATCTCAACTTTGATATTTATGACGGTGATTTCATTACCGTACTTGGGACTAACGGTGCCGGAAAGTCTACCTTGTTTAACACTATTGCCGGTAATCTCCCCGTTGCGTCAGGTACTTTATTGCACAACGGGCAAGATATTACCCATACCACAGCCGTTTCCCGAACTGACACCATCGCACGCGTCTTCCAAGATCCTAAAATGGGGACAGCGCCACGGATGACCGTCGCTGAAAATCTGTTATTAGCCGAAAAACGTGGGCAAAAACGGACGTTGCGGCCACGCGGACTCACTAAAGAAAAACTTGCTGAATATGCCCAATTGACCAAGGTCATGGGGAACAATTTAGATACCCGCTTGCAAACTGCAACAGGTGATCTCTCAGGTGGGCAACGCCAAGCGTTGAGTTTCCTCATGGCTACCCGCGTCAAGCCGGAATTGTTACTACTTGATGAACACACCGCAGCGCTAGATCCTAAAACTTCTGAACAACTCATGCATGCCACAAACGACCAGGTAGTCAAAAATCACCTCACGGCTTTGATGATTACCCATAATTTAGCCGATGCTTTAAAGTATGGTAACCGCTTAATTATTCTTAATGCCGGTCAAATTGTGCTCGATGTCCGTGACGACGAAAAAGCCGCTTTAGATGAAACTAAGATTTTAACTTATTTCATGGCTTAAAAAAACCGCCTTTCGGCGGTTTTTTTAGTTGTTTTTAACACGCAATATACTCAAAACAGTGAGTACAATAAACCATACAATGGCAAAAATAGTTGTCCCCATAGTTGCCGGTGAGCATAGTAAAATCACAAAAATGCCTAACATAAAGGCAATCGTCAAATAATTTGATACAGGTGCCCATGGCATCTTAAAATGTTGCTCGCCTTGTTTAAAATCAGCTGAGCGACGATATTTCAGATGTGTCACTAACAATGCGACATAAATGCCAATAAATGTCGCTGATGCCGTTGACGTCACCAGACTGAACGCATCTTCTGGGAAGACATAGTTCAAACCGATGGCTAACGCAACCAAGATAGTCGATGCTGTGATCGCCCGTAAGGGGATCCAACGTCGATTGACTTGCGCCAAGTAACTTTTTTTCGGTGAAAGTGAGAAGAGCATGCGCCCAGTTGTAAACAAGGCACTGTTCAATGACGAAGCCGCGGCCGTCAAAATGACAAAATTGATAATCCCGGCTGCCGTACTAATCCCAATATTTGAAAAGACTTGGACAAACGGTGAGTGATCGGCACTGTAATCCGTCCAGGGTTGAATAACCATAATGGCCAACAAAGCCCCAACATAAAAAATCAAAATACGAATAATAATGGAATTGATAGATTTTGGAATTGTTTTAATCGGATTTTGTGTTTCTGAAGCGGCAATCCCGACAAATTCAACGCCCAAGAAAGCAAAGAAGGCCATTTGGAAAGTCGTCAAGAGTTGACGCCCATGATCAGCCACTAAACCGTGTGACCACAAGGTTGATAGTTGGGTCACGCCAACGCTTGTCCGGACATGGCCAACAACCATAATGATGCCTGTCAGAATCATGGCTATAATGGCCACAATCTTAATCAACGCGAACCAAAATTCTGCTTCGCCGAAGGCTTTCACCGCCACAATATTCATGGTGTACAATAGCCCCAAAAAGATTAGCTCCCACAGCCATGCAGGCGTTCCTGGCAGCCAAAACTGCATATATTGCCCAATAGCCGTTAGCTCAGCCATTGCAATAATGATCCAACCAATCCAATAAGTCCACCCCATCACGAAGCCAGCACGTGGCCCGAGATATTTTTTGATGAAGCCAATAAAGGTGGTCTGATCATGATCAGACAGTAGTAATTCGCCAAGCGCCCGCATCATGGCAAAAACGAAGAAACCAGTAATGATATAGACCAATAAAATAGCTGGGCCGGCCTTTTGAATTGAGCCACCCGCACCTAAAAACAAACCGGTACCGATCGTTCCGCCCAGGGCAATCATGTTAATATGCCGGCCTGATAGCGTCCGTGCCAGCTGATGTTTTTGTGTCATGATGCTTTTCCCCTTAAATAACGTCTATATTTATCTTAGAGGATACGCATCAAGAAATAAAACTAAACTTTTTCATCTTTAGATGAAAAATATTCACGTATCGCCTCCCAGCCGCAAGGCAATAAAAAAAGCCTGTCAAGACAGACTTTTAACCTAAAAATAGCGTCGTTAAATAAATTGCAATCAAGCCGGTAATCACCGAAACCACCATAGAACGGCTCTTATAAGCAACCAAGAAGACGATGACCACCGTCACAACATATGGCCAACGCCATTCAAATGTTGTGCCTTTAATGAACACATCTTTTGCCACTAAAGCTGCAAACAAGGAAATCGGCACATACTTCATCCAGTCGTGGAACCAACTAGGAATTTGCCGTTTTGAAAAATAAAAAATTGGGAGCACCCGCGGTATGTACGCGGCTAAAAACAACCCGAAAATAAGACCGTAAATTGCTAAATCTGACATTCTTATTCCTCCACAGCAACCGCTGGATTAGCGAGCGCACGGCGCTTATGCTGCCACTGTTCAAAACTATGTCCAGCATAAGACGCAACTAGGGTTGCTAACACAATCCCAAAGGTGTTTTTAATCGTGACCATAAAGAGTACGGCTAACACGGCAGAAACCACCGCGGCCACCAGACGCTTTTTATTTTTCACATGCATCACAAGCATGTAAACAAACATGGCAGTCAGCGCAAAATGCACTAAACTACTATCAATCTTGATAAATTGGGCCCCAAGCGTCCCCACCATGTTCGCTGAGGTCCAAGCGAACATCGACAACCAGTTGACCCAGAGGGCCTTTTGACCGTCCCAAGAACTATCGGTCATAAATTTCAAATGATTGACGGCATAATTTTCGTCATTCATCGATTGTGAAAAAATCGCTAAGAACCCGTTGCTTTCATGCTTGAGATAGCGTGACAAGGTTGCCCCCAAAAGCGCATAACGTAGTTCTAAAAAGAACACCATCATTAAGATTGTGCTGACACTACTTTGCGTTGCCAGTAGCGCCACCACTAAAAATTGGCCCCCACCTGAAAAAACAAGCACTGAAATCAAGAACGTCTGAAAGACGTTGAAATGTACCGACTGTAGTAAAATACCGCTCGCCAGTCCTAATGGTAAATAACTGACAAAAAGTGGTAGCACAGCATACCACACTTTGCGGAAATCGGTTTTGGACATCAATGACATGATGAACTCCCTTAATATTTTTAAAGTATCACACAAGGTTCTATTTTATCACAAATCAAACCAATAATTATCACGCAATCGGCGCTTAATCCCACCTATTTCCCCAACTCATTTTTGCAATCAGCAACTTATGATGTTCCACGTGAAACATGAGCAAAATTTGGCGTTTTCCTATAAAAATGTGTATAATCTAATCAATAACACATTTTAAATTCATGAGGTGGTTTTATGCGAAAAATTGGCGTTGTTGGGATTGGTCACGTTGGTGCAACAGTTGCCCATCTGATTGTGAGCCAAGGTCTCGCAGATACATTGGTCCTAGTTGATAAAAACCCTGATAAGTTGGCATCAGAGGTACTTGATTTTCGTGATGCCGCGAGTTTATTACCTCAACACGTGACGGTGACAGCCGGTACAACGGCTGACTTAGGCGATGCTGATGTCGTTATTTCAGCACTGGGTCATATTGACCTCATCCAACCTGGCGGGGATCGTTTCACGGAATTACGCGCCAATACACCAGAAGTGCAACAAGTCGGAACTGACTTAAAACATGCAGGTTTTCAGGGGGTCTTAATCGTCATTTCCAATCCAGTTGACGTGATGACTGGCCTTTATCAACAAGTGACCGGTTTACCCACCCAACAAGTTTTTGGCACAGGGACTTATTTAGACACTGCCCGTTTGAAACGCGCCCTCGGTGACGCCCTGAATATTGATCCGCGCAGTGTCAGTGGCTATATGTTAGGCGAACATGGTGCGTCACAATTTGCCGCCTGGTCAACCGTTCGGGCACTTGGCCAAACCGCAACTGAACTGGCCGCTACCTACCAGCTTGATTTGAATCAAATTGCCGCTGATGCGCGCGATGGTGGCTTTACTGTCTTTGCTGGTAAAAAATATACCAACTTCGCCATTGCCCATGCTGCTGTGGCATTAGCCCAACTTGTGCTGTCAGATGCCCGCCAAGAAGCGATTGTGTCCCATTACGACCACCAATTCAATAGCTATATCTCGACACCCGCTATTATTGGTCGTGGCGGGATTGTCGGGGATTTTTCTTTAGCGCTTACGGCTGCTGAACAGGCCAGCCTCAAGCAATCTGCCGCTGCCATCGCCGAAAAAACAGCGGCCTATCTATAAATACACCACATTTCTGCGCTTTTTTTTGCCTTATGACCAAACAAACAACCCAGCGGCTGCCGCTGAAACCAGTGAAACCAAAATACCCGCAAGCAACATATAAGGAACGCGTGCACTAAGGTAATCATTCTTTTCTTGATTGACCAACCCTTTAAAGGCACCAATAATCATCCCCAATGTGCCAAAGTTCGCAAAACTCGTCAAGAACACAGTCAAGACAATGCGCGCATGTTCATTAGCAAAGAGCCCTTTTTGCGCCATGATGTTTTTGGATACTTCACCCATCACAACAAATTCGTTGGTCACTAACTTCGTGCCCATGAACTGGGCAATTTGAAAGGCTTCATGGGCATTAAAGCCCAGGAGCCATGCAAACGGAAACATGACCACGCCAAACATATTTTCTAATGTTAACCAGCGTAGGCCAGTTAAACTCAATAACTGGTCGATCATGGCAGCCAGTGAGACAAAGGCAATAACTGTTGCAGTGATAATCAAGATTAGCTTACCTGCCCCAAGAATCGAATCACCTAGAAATGAGAAGAAAGGCGCTTTTTTATTGTCGCCACCGGCAACACCAACAATCACATCATCTTCGGGTGCCACTTTGGTTGGATTCAAGATGGCGGAAATAATGATTGCCCCCAAGATATTTAACGGAATCGCTGTTAACACATACTTACCTGGCGCCATTTGCGTGTAAGAACCAATAATCGCTGAGGTCACACAGCTCATCGACATCATAGCCAACGTAAAGTTACGGCGGGCTGACATCTGATCAAGCTGCGTTTTTGATACGGCCAAGACCTCCGTATTCCCCAAAAACATCATTTCAATGGAGAAAAAGGCTTCAAACTTAGGCTGTCCTGTAATCAAGGCCAACCCCTTACCAATCCATTTAATCGACCATGGCAAAAAACCAATATAAGTCAAAATATCAAATAATGGCACAACCAATAAAATTGGTAATAAGGCCGACGTCACAAAGTTAGGGCCACCATTATTAGCTGTCAACCAATCCGGCAAAGCAAAAGCTGTTCCCTCTGCGGCCACGGAAACTAACCAGTTAAAGCCGTCAGCCGCACCCTGAACGGCAATTTGACCCATTTTAAATTGCGTGAAAAACCACGCTAATATTAATCAATGGCTAACACCGTCACTACTGATCGCCATTGAATATTTTTTTTATCGTTTGAAAACAAATACGCAATCCCAATAAATATGGGAATACTGAGTATGTTCATGATCACAAGCATTTTAATTACCTCTTAACTCTCTCGCTTTTCTGCCATGGTGATAAGCTATCACGTCTCATTAGAAAATTTATGTCTCTGTCTATTGTAACAGGACAGCGATATAACAACAAAAAATGATTATAAATTAAAATCTTATCGCTCACCTTCGGCAGTATATAACCTTATTTTCAGGCAAAAAAATCCTAGCTGGATCCAGCTAGGATTTTTACCAGTCAGCTTATTTAAGCTGCCTTAATATAGTTGACACCATCTGCCTTTGGCGCACGTGTCTTACCAAAGAAGAAGACAAGCACGATAATCGTCAAGACGTACGGTGCGATTTGTAGCCAAATTGATGGGACGTTCTTCAAACCTGGCAATTGTGCCCCAACCACGGCAAGTGATTGTGACAAACCAAAGAAGAGCGAAGCGCCCAATGCCCCAATTGGATTCCAACGACCAAAGATCATCGCTGCCATCGCCATGAATCCCTGACCCACAATGGTGCTGGCTGAATAGTTCAATGAAATTGATTGTGCCACTACGGCACCACCAACGCCACCAAGCAAGCCTGAAAGCATCACGCCTGAATAACGCAAACGGGCCACATTCAAGCCTAATGTATCAGCTGCTTGCGGATTTTCACCAACTGACCGCAAACGCAAACCAAACTTCGTCTTGAAAATCACGTACCAAGATAGCACTGCCACCACGATTGCTAGCCAAGCAGGCCCAGAAGTCTTCGCAAAGAAGAGGTCCCCAAGAATCGGAATGTGTGACAAAACTGGAATTGATGTATAACCAAAGTCTTGTGAAATTGGTACAGTTTGTCCCTTACCATAAAGAACTTTAATTAAGAAGACACCCAAGGCTGGGGCCATCAAGTTAATCACAGTACCCGAAATAATGTGGTCCGCACGCAATGTGATTGTGGCCACACCATGTAACAAAGAGAAGAGCAAACCAACCACAGCGCCGGCTAGCAAGCCAAACCAAGGTGTGGCTGAACCTAAAGTGCTAGCAAAAGTCAGGTTAAAGACAACCGCCGCAAACGCGCCCATGCCCATAATCCCTTCCAAACCAACGTTGACGACGCCGCCACGTTCTGAGAACGTGCCACCAATTGACGTGAAAATCAACGGCGTTGAGTAAACTAATGTACTAGAAATTACGAGTGATAACATCGCCATTAATGACATCTTTATTCACCGCCTTTCTGATTTTTACCGGCAACCGACTCGGCTTTGGCTGCCTTCTTAATTGCAGCTGCTTCAGCTGCCTTTTCGTCCATTTCATGGACACGCTTTTGAATCAATTGAATCAAATACTTTGCTCCAACGAAGAAGATAATTGACGCTGTCACAATATCAACCAATTCAAATGGTACACCTGATGACATTGGCATGCCTAGACCACCAATCTTCAACACTGAGAAGATTGCGGCTGATGCTAAGATACCAAGGTATGAGCCGCTACCAAGCAACGCAACCGCCATCCCATCAAAACCAATGGCTGGCGAACCATTTTGCGTAAAGAAGTTCAGATAATTTCCAAGACCTTCAATGGTACCAGCTAAACCAGCTAATCCACCAGAAATGGCCATAGCAATCACGGCATTACGCTTGTCTGACATCCCCGCGTACTTTGCCGCATCCGCATTCAAACCAACGGCACGAATTTCAAACCCAAGTGTTGTCTTAGTCATCACAAACCAGATCACAACAATCGTGATCAAAGCAATGAAAATACCCGCTGAAATACTTGAGCCTTGCGTCAAATCAGTCAACCACTTCATTTGCAATGACGCATTGGCGCCGACTTGCTTGGTTGTTTCGGCTGATTCTTTAATGCTCTTTGACATCGTATTTTGCAAAATGTTATTCCCTAAGAACAACAAAATATAGTTCATCATGATGGTCACGATCACTTCACTAGCACCAAACTGGGCGCGTAACCAACCCGGAATAGCACCCGCGATCGCCCCTAACCCAACGCCAAGCAAGATAGAACTTGGCATCATCAGATAAGCTGGCATATCTGGAAAACTCAACGCATACCAGACTGAACCAACCCAACCGGCTAAGGCTTGACCAGATAACCCAATGTTAAAGAATCCAGCTGTTTGCGCCACGGCAAAACCAAGCGCCGTTAAAATCAATGGCGTCATTTGAGTCAAGACACCACCGATGTCTTGCATTGAACCAAAGGCTGAACCCAGTAACGCCACATAACCAGAAATCGGATTATACCCGAAAACCAGCATAATAACGGCCCCAATAATCAACCCAAAAAGGACTGAGAATAAGGCCACAGAAAATGAATTTTTTTGTGCTGCCATTAGGCGTGTACCTCTTCTTTAAGCGCTGCACGGGCGTCGGCTAGACTCATCCCTGTCATCAGCAATCCTAATTCTTGTTTATTTGTATCTTTTGCATCAACAATCCCGACAACTTTACCCGCATTGATCACGGCAATACGATCAGACAAATTCAAAATTTCATCTAATTCAAAGCTGACGACCAGCACCGCTTTACCGTCATTACGTTGGTCAATCAAACGTTGATGAATGTATTCAATCGCTCCGACGTCAAGCCCACGTGTTGGTTGTGCCGCAATGACTAATTCGTTATCACGATTTAATTCACGGGCAATGACGGCTTTTTGTTGGTTACCACCAGACATCGACCCAGCCAAAACATGAATACCAGCTGAACGCACGTCAAATTCCTTGACCAACTCGTTGGCCAACTTATCCATTGCATCAGCTTGTAACACACCATGTTGTGACAAAGGCGCCTTATAGTACGTTTGCAATGCCAAGTTTTCTGACAACGTCATATCAACTTCCATCCCAAACCGGAGACGATCTTCAGGAATATGCCCCACACCAGCTTCTGTGATTTGGCGTGGCTTCTTATTGGTAATGTCTTGTCCTTGCAAGACCACCTGACCTGACTGTACTTTGGTCAAGCCAGTAATCCCTTGGATTAATTCTGTTTGTCCATTGCCATCAATGCCGGCAATACCAACAATTTCACCCGCTTTAACATCCAGTGAAAAATCTTTCACCGCGGCCACGCCACGTGCATCATGTACTTCAAGATTGTCAATGTGCAACACTGTTTCGCCAGGCGTGGCATCAATTTTATCAGTCTTGAAGCTCACTTCACGGCCAACCATCAAGTCAGCCAATTCTTGTGACGACACACCGGCCACTGGGAAAGTATCAATTGACTTACCGGCACGAATAACCGTCACCGTGTCAGCGGCTGCCCGAATTTCATCTAACTTGTGGGTAATCAAAATAATTGACTTCCCCTCTTTGGCCAAGTTATGCAAAATAGCAATTAATTCTTCGATTTCTTGTGGGGTCAAAACCGCTGTTGGTTCATCAAAAATCAAAATATCCGCCCCACGATAGAGCGTCTTTAGAATTTCAACACGTTGCTGCTGCCCCACGGAAATATCAGAAACCTTCGCATAGGGATCAACTTGCAAGCCATATTGTTCAGACAATGCCTGAATCTTTTTGGCTGCTGACTTGGTGTCAAGTGACAAACCTTTCGTCACTTCAGACCCCAAAATGATATTTTCAGTTACGGTAAACGCGTCAATGAGCATAAAGTGCTGATGCACCATGCCAATACCCAAAGCAGCTGCCTTTGAGGGTGAATCAACGGTAACTTGCTTACCATTAATCAAGATTTCCCCTGACGTTGGTTGCAACAAGCCCGTGAGAATATTCATCAGAGTTGATTTCCCTGCACCGTTCTCACCAAGTAACGCGTGAATTTCACCTTGTTGGACTTTTAAATTAATGTCATCATTGGCTGCGAAATCACCAAATTTTTTGACGATGTGACGCATCTCAATGACTGGTAATGATTCGGTCATTTATTTTCTCAGCGCGCGGGAAATGGCAGTATTTGCACATTATCAACCGCGTTTCCACTTTCTGATATATTTTCAAAAAATTCCACGGACAAATGCTGTTCGTGGAAAATTCTTCAAATAATATTATACCATGTTTGCTATCGTGCAATTATTTCAATTGATTTACTATACACACCGCTGTTAAACGTTTTAAAAATCCGTATTGCTTTTGTTCCGCCGCCTCAAAATTACGCTATAATAGAGGCATGTCACGAAAAATTGAACTCCCCACTGCGGCGGAAATGAAAAAATTTCATAATCAATCGCTTCAACGGACATTCTGGTCACGTTTTTCGATGCCCCAACGGCTGACACTGGGCTTTCTATCCGTCATCACAGTCGGCGCACTGTTGTTGATGCTGCCCATTAGTCATTATGGCAATATGCGGCATAGTTTTCTCAATGCCCTATTTACCTCGACATCAGCTGCGTCGGTGACGGGACTCACAGTCGTTGATACGGCCACGCACTGGACACTCTTTGGCCAGATTGTCATTATGTGCTTGATTGAAGTTGGTGCGTTAGGGTTTATGTCTTTTTCTGTGCTATTGTTCACAGCAACCAAGCGACAGATGGACTTACGTAACCGGATGATGATTCAAGAAGTTTATAGTCTTGAAAATCTATACGATACCCGCGCCGTTTTTGGTTACGTCATTAAGTTATCCATTATCATTCAAATTGTCGGGGCACTTTGTCTAGCGCCATTCTTTATCAATGATTTTGGTTTCAAAAAAGGGAGTTTTTTTGCCCTTTTCCATGCCATTTCGGCCTTTGGAAATGCGGGGTTCACGACGCTACCTGGTAACGGGGTGGCGTATACAAGTCAGCCTTGGGTGATGTTCATTTTTGCCGCCTTAATTGTGGCCGGTTCGCTAGGATTTTTGGTTTGGCGAGATGTTTTGTTGTATCCACGGACTAAAAAATTAAGTCTCCATTCAAAACTCGCTTTAGTTATGACTGGTGCCCTGATTGTTGGTGGTTGGCTTTTATATGAAATTACGCAAAGTAATTTAGCTATCGCCCACACCCTGTCACCACTCAACCGCGCCTTCAATACGCTTTTTATGTCGATTTCTTATCGCACAGCTGGCTTTTCTCAATTCAGCTTTGCCGATATGTCACAAGCCACAATCTTAGTCACGATGATCTTAATGTATGTTGGCGGTACCCCCGGTTCTACTGCGGGTGGGTTAAAAACAACCACTTTAGGTGTTTTATTGCTCAAAACACACGCTGCGTTGCGCGGTAAACAAGATGTGACCTTTGCACATCGCCGTCTTACTGATGAAAACATTACCCGTGCACTACTTCTTGTTTTTGTTTCAATGATATTCCTGGCTGGTCTATCATTTTTGCTCCTCCTCACACAAGGGACCGACGCCCACTTTGGTCTTGAATATATCGTCTTTGAAGTGGTCAGTGCGTTTGCCACTGCCGGACTATCCCTTGGCCTCACACCGCACCTTACAGACTTTGGCCAATGTGTCATCATGCTCACGATGTTTATTGGTCGTGTCGGTGTCTATACGGTCATGTTCTCTGTACTCAATGTGCACACCGAGCACGCCCCTTATCGCTACCCTGAAGAATCCGTCATTATCGGTTAATATTTGTTTGAAAGGATAAAAAAATGCGTCAAACCTATGCTATTATTGGTCTGGGCCGCTTTGGCGGTGCCTTACTGGAAACGTTAGTGGCCAATGGCCAAGATGTGCTTGGCATTGATATTAACGAAGAACATGTTAACGACTATCGCGACATCGCCACTCAAGTCGTCATCGCTGATGCCCAAGAAGATGATGTCTTGCGCAAATTAGACATTGCCAGTTTTGACCACGTGATTATAGCCATTGGTCATAATATGCAGGCTAGTATCTTAGCCACCATCAACGCCAAAGATCTTGGGGCTAAAAACGTGATTGCCAAGGCTGAAAATCGGACCCATTTGCGCGTGTTAACGAAAATCGGGGCTGATTTTGTTGTTCAACCCGAACGTGAAATGGGTGAACGAATTGGCCGTAAGTTACTCGCGCCTAACATGTTAAACTTCATTGAACTATCAGATGATTATTCAATGGCCGAAGTCCAAATTGTGAATCCAGCCTTTGCTGGCAAGACCCTTTCTGAATTGAAAATTCGCAAAAAGTTCGGCTTAAACGTTATTGCTGTGCGCCACGATGGGGAAGTCATTGTGGCACCAGAAGCTAGCTACCGCGTGCATCATCTCGATATTCTCTCAGTTGTCGGACCAAAAGATATGGTGGACGACTTCGACCAAATGACGAATAAATAAAAAAACACCGGTTCACCGGTGTTTTTTGATGCCCTTAGTCCATTATAAATTGCGCAACTTGTTGGGTCACGGTTGGATTGTCTCGCACCTGACTATGTTGGGTTTTTGGCCCGCTAATGGTCACAGACTGATATACTTGCCCTTTTTTCAGCCAAAATTTTAACGCTGCCGAACTAAAATTCGTCACGACGCCATCACTGCCATCCCCAATATCACCCATCACATTTAATATTTTTGTCTGTTCAGGCATATTAGCGCGATGTTGATCAAAGGAACGATAACTCGCATCTTGCAACCGTGGGCGTTTTGTCGCTGAATCAATCGTATTGTGGTCAAACGCATGGTCAAAACCGCCTGATCCCAACCCAGAATTAAACGGTGCGGCAATGGTAACCAAATGCGTAACAGTTGGATACGTCGTATCCTGTATCGGGTGTGATAATAACACGCGTAACGCAGCCGTCGCCCCCATCGAGTGTCCAACTAGGACGACTTGATTGACATGACGCGCTTTGAACGTCTGTAACAAGCGCGCGAGGGCGGCACTCGCTTGCTGAGCAGTTGTTTGTTTATCGGTAAAATTCAATTGATAAATGCCACCTTGTTGTAGTTGGTGAGTCGTTCCCGATAATTTCACCATGCCTTGCGGTGACACATTGACTTGTTGGCGCCGCTTCAAATGCGTTTGCGTCTGAATCGCGGTCGCCAACGCCGTTGTTGCCCGTGCGCTACTCCCATAACCATGCAATAAAATAATGGTTTGACGGGAAGCGGGTCGGGCACGCTGTTGCATTGCAAACCACAAGCCCACACTGGTCAATAAGCCCAATATGACCGTCACAAGTACAATCCTTTTTACGTGGTACTTTGACATTTGACCACCTCATTTCGGCTAACTCAGGCACTTAATCGATCGGATCGCTTTCATCAATTTGATTAATTTTATCGAAGACACGGAACAAATTATCCATTTCGGTTAATTTATACTTACGTGAGTTACGATCATAGACAATTTCGGATTGAATCGGTTCCCCAATTTGCAGGTCATGCAAAAAATCACGAATTTCAGAGATATCCCGTTGCACAGTCTTGCGGCCAATAAAAAACATGTCTTCGATTTCTTCAATCGACAAGGCCCGATGACTAATTAAAGCCGAATAGAGCCTCAAAATACGCTGTTTATCGTTAAATACTGTTTTCCGTGCTGCCATAATTTTCCCCAGATTTAAATGTTAAATTTATTGTACCAAATAAAACAGATGTTCGGTACAATAAAGATAAGCAATTTATCACGAAAGGTTGGCCTCATGTCTTTATTTGATTTCTTTAAAAAGAAAGCTACTAATGCGACACCCAAACCCGCCCCAGTCACCGACGACACGCCGATTACTTGGGAAAACACCACTGATCCAGATGATTTTTTTGAAGGTTATCAGGCCGCTGTGCAAGCCCTAACTGACGCTGGCAAACACGCAGCCGCGGAAACATTACGAGCGAACGAACCGGCACTTCAACTGGCCTTTATTGAACGATTTGAAGCCAAAACACGCGCTGACATCGCTAATATCAGCGACCTTGATGCACGCACAACGGCTGTTATTGATGCCGTTAGCACGGTCCGTCGCTATAACCGGCACATGTCCGTCGCCGTTCGCGCCCGTTTGGCCCAAGCCAAGAAAAATTTAATTGGAGAATAACATGCAGCTCACTGTACCACTCGAAAATGGTCTCATTCCCGATAAGTATGCCAAGTTTGCGCCGGCAAAATATCGAACACAAGACATGCCGACCACAAACTTTCCCATCACCATCACGGATATCCCGGACGGCACACAGTCACTGTCAATCAGTCTGATTGACTATGACGCCATCCCCGTTGGTGGTTTTCCTTGGATTCATTGGTTAGCCGCCAACGTCCCTGTTGGCAATGTGCCGGAAGACTTACGCGCAACGGGTCAGGCTGTTTCGGGCACGAACTCAACGTGGCATTTTGTCCAAAAATGCCAACAACCGGCCAATCCAGCGATCAACCAAGCCTACATCGGCCCCATGCCACCAGATACAACGCACAACTACACATTGACCGTCTTTGCCCTTGATACACAACTGGCTCTCCAAGATGGCTTCTTCTTAAACGAGCTTCGCACCAAAAGCCAAGGCCACGTATTGGATATGGCAATCGTAGAACTGCCCGCTCGCGCTTAACACCTCATTGAGGTGTTTTTTTATGCAGTAAATTAGGATTATTCACCGCTTGATTGCATATTTGTTGTATTTAAATTCATGACGCTTTATGATTTAAAGCAACGACTCGGGAGGAAATAGTATGACAGCAACTCAAATTAAAGTGGCCATCGTTGGCGTCACCGGCTATGCCGGAATGGAATTACTACGCTTAATTCACGCTCATCCATACGTGTAGGTCGTCTCAGTTCATCAAACAACTGCGACCCAGGAAACGCTTGACCAAACTTTCCCTCATTTGCAGTCACTGTATAAAATAACACCAACACCCGTTGACCCAGTGCATATTATGCAAAACGCCGATTTAGTTTTCTTCGCGACATCGAGTGGCGTCACCAAAACGCTCGCTGCGCCATTTATTGCGCAACACTTTCCAGTCATTGACTTGTCTGGCGACTTTCGTTTGAACGCCAAAGACTATGCGCAATGGTACCATCAACCCGCCGCACCACAAGCATTGTTGGACCAAGCCAGTTACAGTCTAGCCGACTTTTACACGAATGATAAATCTTATATTGCGAACCCCGGCTGCTACGCTACCGCCACCCTCCTAGCTTTAGCACCGCTGGCCCAATCACAGTTACTCGATGCCAATAGCATTGTCATTGATGCCAAAAG
>X172_European_Greenfinch__coassemble_926_pt1 | contig 58273 bp, 56 predicted proteins | sample X172_European_Greenfinch__metabat2_low_PE_006 | metagenome-assembled genome bin X172_European_Greenfinch | reverse complement strand
GAGTGAAGCTGGTCAAAGTGCGGCCTTACAAACGTTATGGCAACGGGCTAAAAATACCACGGGCCAATTTTTAGGCGAAGATTTACGTCTGACGGCGAAGTCTTACTTGGATTGGTTGATTTTGGCTCTCGCCCGTACACAAGAACCAACGTTGGAAGCTTGGTTGGGTGAGGGGGACAAACCACGTCTTCTTGGACCAGAAACGACGCAAACAGGTCAACTGACGGTGAATTTAGTGCCGGAAGCAACGCTACATTTACCAACGGATAATGCGGCCCCAACTGAGGTAGCCACGCCGAACAGTCAAGATTACGATGCCAAAGATTTCCAGGCGGCGCAAGCGATGTTGGGGTATCAGTATCCTAATATGGCAGCGACCCAGACGGCGGCGTATCAATCTGTCAGTGAGATGAAACGATTATTTGAAGATCCTGACCGTAAGCAAATGGTCTCTTTGACAGTGGCGGAAAATGGACAGCTGTCCCCAGCCAACGATTTAGTGCCAGAAAATTTAACGTTACCAACGTTTATGACGGATGGGTCGCAACAACCCTCAAGTGCTGCCATCGGGACGGCAACACACTTAATGTTGCAATTGTTAGATTTTACCGTACCGCAAACACGTGAGTCGTTGGCGGTGCTGCGGGACCAACTGGTGGCTAATGGACGGATGACGCAACCAGTCGCTGACTTAATTAATTTAGATCAAATTTTACACTTCCTAGCGACACCGTTTGCACAACGGGTCATGCAACACGCAACAACTTTAACGCGGGAAGCGACATTTGCCATGATTATGCCAGCTAACCAGATTTATCAAGGCTTAGCAGATTCGGCACCGGTGTTGGTTCACGGGATTATTGATGGTTATTTCATCGATCAGACAACCCAATCGATCACGCTTTTTGACTATAAAACGGATTATATCCGACCAGATCGCATAACAGAAGATTTGGCCAAGTTAGTCCAACGTTATCGTGGTCAGCTCCGTTTATATCGGCAAGCCTTACAACAAGAATATCCAACTTATACTTTCCATGACCCACAGCTCGTGGCCTTGAGCGTTGGTCGCGTGGTGAGTTTGGGTGTACAATAAACACATGATAGATGCGATTCAGATACAATTTAAAAAAGCCCCAGTAACAGTTAGTCTCGTGGCGATCAGCCTTGCGATGTTTGTGGTGGAGGTCATCATGGGCCATGGGCAAACAACTAACGGGCAATTATTAGTTGCGCTGGGCGCCAAGTGGGGACCAGCGATTGCCATTGATCACCAGTATTGGCGATTACTCACGCCAATTTTTTTACATGCTGGTTGGTTACACATTATCACCAACATGTTAACGCTTTGGTTTATTGGCCCCTTAGCAGAAGCGGCCTTTGGTCACCGCAAATTTTTAGGCTTGTACTTATTTGGTGGCGTGGTGGGTAATATCATGTCCTATCTTTTCGCACCCTTGACGGTGTCTGTCGGTGCTTCCACTGCCTTGTTTGGGTTGTTTGGTGGTTTGCTGATGTTTGCCAGTCAATTTCGACATGATCCAGAAATTCGTGCACAAGGGACAACCTTGTTACTCTTTGTCGGTTTGAATTTGGTGACGGGTTTTGGCGCCAATGGTGTTGATATGTGGGGCCATATTGGTGGCCTGATTGGTGGGATGATGTTTGCTGTCATGGCCGGATTTTACGGACGTTCAGGGAAGTTTCCGCTGTATATGCGTTGGACACTTGTTGGGGTGAGTGGGTTGTTAGTGCTCCTAACATGGTTATCAAAAGGTGGTATGGGATGAAAAACTTTTATGATATTTTGACGTATCTCAAGCGTTTTGGGGTTTACATTCATGTTGGCAAGCGTTTGTGGGATATTGAAGTGGCCGCATTGGAAGTGGATAATTTGTATAAAGCTGATGTGATTGACCGGCAGGAATATGCACGAATGAAGATTATTTTAGTGCATGAGCATGAACAAGAAGTCGCCAATCCGAGTGACTAAAGTGCATGAAAATTGTTTTGAAAACTATGAAAACGCTTGCATATCGTCGGTGTTTTCTGTTAGAATAAATGGGTAATAAATTTCTTAGGAGGAAATGTATGTGGCTCGGTAGGGCATGTGAGTGACCTACCATATTGGCGACATACACCAAAAAACAATGGCTAAAGATAAGCTCATCGGTGTTGACCTTGGTGGGACAACAATTAAATTTGCAATCTTGACTGATGCAGGTGAAATTCAACAGAAGTGGTCAATTAAGACAAACATTTTTGATGAAGGGTCACACATTGTACCAGACATTATTGCGTCAATTAATCACCATCTTGACTTGTACCAATTGGATCGCGAACGTGTGATTGGTATTGGGATGGGAACACCTGGTACGGTTAACCGTGAAACAGGAACAGTCACTGGTGCCTTCAACTTGAACTGGAAGACAGAACAACCCGTTAAGGCTGATATCGAAGCTGGTACTGGTTTGCCTTTGACGCTTGACAACGATGCCAACGCTGCTGCACTTGGTGAAGCCTGGAAGGGTGCCGGTAACAATGATAAGGATGTGTCATTCGTGACACTTGGTACTGGTGTTGGTGGTGGTTTGGTTGCCAATGGGCAATTGATTCACGGTACAGCCGGTGCTGGTGGTGAAGTTGGTCACGTGGTTGTTGAACCAAATGGTTACTTGTGCACATGCGGTAACCGCGGTTGCTTGGAACAATATGCCTCAGCAACAGGTGTTGTACACTTGGCACAAGATTTTTCAGAAGCTTACGTTGGTTCATCAAAGTTGAAGCAATTGATTTCTGACGGTGACGAAGTGACATCAAAGATTGTCTTTGACTTGGCAAAAGATGGTGACTTCTTGGCAAATGAAGTGGTGGATAAGGTGGCTTACTACCTTGGTTATGCCACAGCGGCAATGTCAAACATTTTGAACCCATCAGCCGTTGTTATCGGTGGTGGTGTGGCTGCAGCTGGTGAATTCTTGCGCGCACGTGTCGAAAAGAACTGGCAAACATTTGCTTTCCCAACTGTTCGGACATCAACGCGTGTTAAGTTGGCCGAATTGGGTAATGATGCCGGTGTTATTGGTGCCGCTTCATTAGCACGTGCCTAAAAAATAACTCAAATGAGATGCCAAAGACAACCGTTAGGTTGTCTTTTTTTGCGACGGATTTTAATAATACATGCTTAAAAGCTTAAAAAAAGGTATAATGAATAGTAATTCTTATTGAAAGAATGATCTTAACTTGACTTTTTTGATTTAGAAAGAAGATATTGAAACATGATTACTTTAAAATCACCAAGAGAAATTGAAGCCATGCGCCAGTCTGGTGCCATTATTGCTGGCATGCATCATATGTTACATGATTTGATTCAACCAGGCATTGATACTTGGGAAATTGAGACAAAGGCGCGTGAGTATATTGAAAGTCACGGTGGCGTGCCTTTGCAAATTGGTTACGAAGGCTTTAAGTATGCCACGACTATCAGTATTAATAATGAAGTGGCCCACGGGTTGCCACGCAAAGGCCTCAAATTAAAAAACGGCGATCTCGTTAAAGTTGATACAGTCGTCGGCCTTAATGGCGCGGTTTCAGATTCTGCTTGGTCCTATGCAGTTGGCGAAGTGTCACCCGAAGTGGCACAATTGATGGACGTGACAAAAAAAGCGATGTATCTTGGTATTGACCAAGCTGTTATCGGTAATCGTATTGGTGATATTGGGCATGCCATTCAACAATATACAGAAGTTGAACATGGCTATGGCGATGTGCGCCAATATATTGGTCATGGTGTTGGCCCAACGATGCATGAAGACCCACAAGTGCCACATTATGGTAAGCCAGGTCATGGCGTTCGTTTGCGCGAAGGCATGGTCATTACTATCGAACCAATGATTAACCTTGGTGGTTGGGAAGTTGAAACGGACGATACGGAAGCAGACGGCTGGACAGTTTCAACCCTTGATGGTTCATGGTCAGCACAATATGAACACACCTTAGCAATCACGAAAGACGGTCCTAAAATCTTGACAAGTCAAGATCCAGAATTTGATGCAAAATATTTGTAAAAGTGAGTTGGAAAATTGAAAATAAAGCCAAAACGTCGATCATACTTGATTGCAAAACGATGCATCGATATTGTTTTTGCGTTATTGGGATTGATCGTACTGTCGCCGATATTTTTGATCGTTTATATCTTATTAAAAGTTGATAGCCCACAGTCGCCGGCATTTTTTAAGCAACAACGGGTTGGTCGCAACGGGAAAACATTTGATATTTATAAATTTCGTTCAATGGTACCCAACGCAGAAGACATCTTGAAGTCGAACCAGGCATTGTATGACAAATACGTCGCCAATGGCTATAAATTACCGACGAAGGAAGATCCACGTATTACCAAGCTTGGGGCTTTTTTACGCCGATCAACAATTGATGAATTACCGCAGTTTTGGAATATGCTCATTGGGGATATGAGCCTGGTCGGTCCTCGGCCGATTGTTGCTGAAGAGTTGAAAGAATATGGCGATCAAGTCGCTTTGTTTTTGTCAGTAAGACCTGGTGCCTTAGGCCTTTGGCAGGCCAGTGGTCGCTCATTGATTGAGTATCCAGAACGAACACAAATCGAATTAGAATACGTTGCGAATGCTGGTTTTTGGTATGACATTAGCATTGTGTTCCGAAATATCATTGCGATATTTAAATCTAAAGGTGCCTATTAAAGGCTGCCTGTATTTGGTAGTATGAATGACAAATAAAACGCAAATTTTAATGGCAGCGCACAAAGTTGTACCGGTGCCAGATGAAACAATTTATACGCCAATTCAAGTTGGTGCCGCGCTATCAGCAGAGCGATTTCCCGGCTTTATTTCAGATGATACTGGTCGCAATATTTCTGAAAAAAATCCGTATTTCAATGAATTGACCGCCATTTACTGGGCACGTCACAATAGCGATGCTGAGGTGATTGGATTGGTCCATTACCGCCGGTTCTTTTCATTTTCTCGGCAAAAAGATTTAGCCAAAATTTTGACGTCAGCGCAGTTAGCAGACTTGTTGGCCAAAAATGATGTGATTTTGCCAAAAAAGCGGCGCTACTGGATTGAATCCAGTGATTCCCATTATCGGCATGCGCATCATGAAGCGCCACTCGATATTTTGCGTGAGGTCATTGCGACAAAGCAGCCAGACTATTTGGCAGCCTTTGATCGTAATATGTCACGGACATGGGCGCATATGTTTAATATGTTTATTATGCGGCGTGATCGATTTGATGCGTATGTTGATTGGTTATTTGATATTTTATTTGCCGTGGAAGCCCGTGTGCAAGCAGATGTTGAAACGTGGGATAGTTATGAACAACGGGTGTACGGTTTCTTGAGTGAACGCTTACTGGACGTCTGGTTGGAAAAAAACCAGATTCAGTATCAAGAAGTCCCGGTTGTTTTTATGGGAAAGCAAAATTGGCTGCTCAAAGGTGGCCGATTTGTCGCACGGAAAATTGGGTTTGGTCGATCACATTAAGGTGATTGGCCTTTTTTTGTGCCATAAATTAGGGTGGTGATGCGGCATGTTATGAACATACTGTGGCAAATCGCTATCATGGTATGATTTTTGATATGCAAAACGGGGTTGTCTCAGGTATAATAGAACTACTATGACAAATAAATTTAATACGAAGAATTATGACTACTTAGTTGTTGGTGCTGGACCGTTCGGCATGATTTTTGCCTACGAAGCTGCCAAGCGTGGCAAGCGGTCTCTGATTGTTGAAAAGCGCCCTTATATTGGCGGTAACATGCATACCCATACTGAACATGGGATTACGGTGCATGATTTTGGCGCACACATTTTCCATACAGATAATAAAGAAGTGTGGGATTATATTCGTCAATTCGCCGAATTTAATGGCTATCAAAACCAAGTGGTGGCGAACTACAAAGGCACATTGTACAATTTGCCCTTCAACATGAATACGTTCTATCAAATGTGGGGAACCAAGACACCTGCCGAAGCACAAGCCAAAATTGCTGAACAAAAGGCTGCGGCTTTGGCTGACTTAGGCGATCGCCAACCACGTAACTTGGAAGAACAAGCGATTTCATTAATCGGAACTGACATTTACGAAAAGCTCATTAAGGGTTACACGGAAAAGCAATGGGGGCGTAAGGCCACTGAATTGCCAGCCTTTATTATTAAGCGCTTGCCAGTACGCTTTATTTACGATAACAACTACTTTAACCACCGCTATCAAGGGATTCCGGTGGGTGGTTATACGCAAATTTTTGAGCGTATGGTGGCCCAATCGAACGGCTTGATTGATGTCTTAACAGACACTGACTTCTTTGATCATAAGGACACGTTATTAGCCGAATTCCCACGGGTACTCTACACGGGCATGATTGATCAATTCTTTGACTATAAGTTTGGGGAATTAGAATATCGTTCACTCCGTTTTGAGCATGAAGTAGTGGATTCAGAAAACTATCAAGGTAATGCTGTCATTAACTATACAGATGCCGAAACACCTTACACGCGTGTCATGGAATGGAAGCACTTTGATGGTTTGGCTGACGAAGGTAAAACAATCATTACGCGCGAGTATCCACAAGAGTGGAACCGTGAAAAAGAAGCGTATTACCCAGTCAACGATGACAAAAACACGCAAATCTACAAGCAATATGCGAAAGAAGCACGGACAAAGCACGCAGAAATTATTTTTGGTGGTCGCTTAGGGAAGTATCGTTACTTTGACATGGATCAAGTGATTAATGATGCTTTGAACACGGTTCGTGAAGAATTTGGGGTCGCTCCAGATTTCAACTTCGCGCATGACAACGTTAAATAAACAGGCCCTTTTGGGCGTACATATAACACTTTAGCGTGATTCGTCTGACTAATTAGCACTGAATCGGTGATTTAGCAACTGGACAGCGACACGATGGCGTAACGCAACATTTAAATTAACATCGAAAGGCATAATCGGTAGATGTCTGATCGTACAATGACTGGCACAGTGAGATTGCTTAGGCAAGAAGTGTACCAACAGTGTGCGACAGCGATGTTATTTTTTTGTGCCATTTTGTGAACAGCGCAACTGTCTAGTCGCAGGTTGCCAGCATCAAGGTGAATTTGGCGATCGGCTAATGTGTGATGTCTGTGGGACACAACACAGTCTCTGTGACCGCAGTAATCAATATCATAATTGAAGAGGGAAAACATGACTGAACCAACTGTAACAGCGATGATTGTCACGTATAATCGGCTACCGTTATTAAAAGAAGCGATTCAAAAAGTGTTAGCACAAGACACGTCTGCTTTAAAACATCTCATTGTGGTTAATAGCGCGAGTACCGATGGGACACATGAGTATTTAGATCAGTTAACTGATCCACGCTTAATTGTGACCCACATGTCGGAAAATCTGGGCGGTGCTGGCGGTTTTAATTGGGGTATGCGAGAATTTATGATGCTTACGCAGGATGATTATGTCTGGGTGATGGATGATGATTCGATGCCAACCGAGGATGCTTTATCCAAATTGTTGGCGCTATTTGCAGCGCAGTCTAAGGCAGGTTGGGCGGCTAGTAAAGTGATTTGGACTGATGGCGATTGGTCTAAGATGAACGTCCCAGCACCACTGGCAGGAAACGCCGCAACGTTATTACAGGATCAGGCGCGCTGGCTGCCAATCAAGCAGGCCACGTTTGTCTCAACCATCTTTTCACGGGCAGTAATTGCACAAATTGGGTTACCGCAAAAAGAATATTTCATCTGGGGGGATGATATTGAATTTACCCAACGTGCCACGCAAGTCAGTGCGGGATTTTTTGTGCGAGACTCGATTGTGGTACATGCGAGTCAAGCCAACCCCAAGCCTGGAGATATTGTGGGTGAAGTAGATATCACACGCTTACCCCGCTATTATTATGAGTATCGCAATCGCATTCTGACATCGCGGCGGCGCCATTCGCTCATTAAATTAGGCAAAACGCTCGCACACACTGGGCTTGATTTTACTAAAACGCTATTGTTACCAAGTGTGCAGTTTCGTGGTCAAAAATTAAAGATTATTGTGGTAGGCACTTATCAAGGGCTTAAATTCCGGCCGGCGATTGAATATGTGCCACAAGTCTGTGAGAGTGCTTAGTGACGATCTTTATGAGAGACATATTTATGGGTTGTCAACGCGAGTCCATCAGTGTTAAACTGTATTATATTAAAAAATACGTGATATAGTGTCGGATAATGGCCGACTGTTTCTACCCAGCACCGATGTTGGACTATCACAAATGCGGGATCTGTCCATCATTTGTGGTGGGCAGATTTTTCGCGTTTAGGAGAGTATTATGTCGAAGTTTTTTAAACTGGCTGAAAACAAAACGACTGTACGTCGTGAAGTTTTAGCAGGGATAACGACCTTTGTGTCGATGGCTTACATTTTCTTTTTGAACCCTCAAATTTTGGGGCAAGCTGGTATTCCTGAACAAGCCGTCTTTTTGGCAGCCATTATTGTTGCCATGTTTGGGACGTTGTTTATGGGAATATTTGCCAACGTACCGTTTGCATTGGCGCCGGGAATTGGGATGCAAGCGTACTTCACTTATACCATCGTGTTTGGCTTTGGCTTTTCATGGCAGCAAGCCTTGGCGATTGTCTTTTTGGTTGGTGTTGTCGATATCGCCATTACGTTAACACACGGCCGTCGCGCAATTGTTAAGGGCATTCCAACCGAATTAAAGGCCGCCATTGGTGGTGGTATCGGGATGTTTGTGACGTATATTGGCTTAAAGAATGCCGGGTTCATTAACTTTTTGGTGGATGGCAACAACGTTAAGACAGTCAATGACGAAGCTTACACAGGTAAGACGAGTGGGGCGATTCATTCACTCTTAGCCAATGGTGGTGTTACACCAGAATTGACAAAGTTTAACGAACCATCAGTTTTGTTGGCTTTAATTGGTTTCGTGTTGCTCCTTGTTTTGGTTATGCGTAAAGTACCAGGTGCCTTTTTGATTACGTTGGTTGCCACAACTTTGATTGGTATTCCAATGGGCGTGACGAACACACAAATTCAACCAGGGACATCAATTGGTTCTGCCTTCCACCAACTTGGTGATGTCTTTGGACAAGCCTTTGGTGCCAAAGGAATGGGCAGTCTGTTTTCAAATTGGGAAAACACCTCAATGGCTATTGTGACAATCTTTGCCATGGGGCTAACTGGTTTGTTTGATGCAATCGGGACGTTGATTGGTATTGGTAATCAAACGGGTATTTTTTCAAAAGCAGACACGAAAGCGTTTGAACAAGAAGATGGTTTCAACTCAAAGATGGACCGCGCTTTGGTGGTTGATACCTTTACCACTGCTTTAGCGGGTGTTGTTGGGACGTCAAATACCACAACATTCATTGAATCAGCGACTGGTATTGCAGCTGGTGCCCGCACCGGCTTAGCCAATGTTGTCACAGCGATTGGCTTTGGTTTGATGGTGATTTTTGCACCGTTTGTTGGGGTTGTGCCATCAGCGGCCACATCACCATTGTTGATTCTAGTTGGGATTATGATGATGGGTGAATTCAAGAAGATTTCTTGGGAAAACTTGGAAGTTGCCATTCCAGCGTTCTTCACTTCTGTCTTTATGGCCTTTTCATACTCAATTTCATATGGGATTGCCGCTGGCTTCATTTTCTTCATTGTGGTGAAGTTAGCCCTTGGTAAATTCAAGGAAGTGTCACCAGTTTTGTTAATCGTGTCAACGTTCTTCTTGATTAACTTTATTATGTTGGCATTCATGTAATTCAATATTGATTTCAATAAAAACCGCCGTTATGGCGGTTTTTTTGATACAATGTTAATATGAAAACAGGAACAGTAAAAATTTGGCAAAAAGAACGTGGCTATGGCTACATTACTCCGGACGAAGGCGGCGCTGACGTCTACGTTCACTTTAACGGCATTGATATGGACGGTTTCAAATCGCTCAATCAAGGGGAACGTGTCAGCTACGTCCTCGTTCAAGGCTATAAAGATTATCAAGCAGCAGAAGTAAGACCCATCATGAAGAAGGCATCAGAAGTATAATGGCGGAACGCGAGCAAGTACAAGATACCCAAATCGTCTATGAAGGGCCTATTTTTAGTGTCGAAAAACAGGCAGTCTCGTTGTTTAATGGTAAGACATCACAACGTGATATTGTCCGACATGTGCCCGCAATTGCCGTGTTAGCGTTTGTTGATGACGACCATATTTTGTTGGAAAAGCAATATCGGGCGACAATTGGGGATTTTATCTTAGAAATTCCTGCGGGTAAGTTAGATGAACGTGATGTTGATCAACCAGAACACGCCGTTGTTCGTGAGTTAAATGAAGAATTACGCGTGTCAGCTGGTGATATCCAACGGGTGACCGGTTTTTATGAAACGGTTGGTTTTTCAGATGCTTATATGTATCTCTACGTGGCCCGCGATTTGCAGCCACTGCCCGTTGCTGAGCAATTACCACGGGATTTAGGTGAATCTTTAGACATTGAGACGATCAGCTATGACGAGATGAAGCGTTTGTTTGAAGCCGGCGCGTTGAATGATCAAAAGACGTTGACGGCCTTCTTATACTGGTCATATATACGAGGTTAAGATGGCAGAAGAACTATCACGGCGTGCCGCAAAGAAAGCACAAAAACAACGCGAGAAGGAACGTATTCGGGTCGAGAAAGCGTATGCTAAAGCGCATCCCACCCCAATCACAGTCGTGACACCAGAAACACGTGAAGAAATGCGCCTGACCCGTAAAGGGCGCTACGAACTGGGGTCAGATGGTAAACTCACCGCTAATGGTAAATCTAAACGATTACGGCATCGCTATAACGTGGCGATTGTTGGCTTAATTGTGCTGATTATCGCGACTTATGCGTATTTCTTTTTAGTCAAATAATTGGGGCTTAAATCACACCGAAACTGGTGGTAAATTAGGAAGGAAAAGATGACCGAATCGCTTGGCTGATTCGGCGTCATAAATGACAACATGAAAATTGGAATTATTACGCCAATGGCGGAAGAAAAAATCACACTGATTGCTGCCTTAGAAGATGTGACAACTAAGCAACACGGTGGGACTGAAATCACAAGTGGTCACTATAAAGATCATGAGGTGATTTTAACCGAATCAGGTATTGGGAAGGTAGCTGCGGCTTCTGCGACTGCGTTGATGATTGATAATTTTGAACCTGACTTAGTAGTCAATACTGGTTCTGCTGGAGCGCTTGATCCTGATTTGAAAATTGGGGATGAAGTGATTGGCACACAAGTCGCTTATTCAGATGTTGACGTGACGGTGTTTGGTTATGCTTACGGACAAGTTCCAAACAAGCCACTTTACTATGAAGCCGACCCAACAGTGGTTAAAGACTTTGAACAATTAGCCCCAGTAAAAGAAGGCTTGATTGTATCGGGCGATCAATTCGTGCAAGATACGGCAAAAAAGCGTATTTTAACACATTTCCCAGAGGCTTTAGTGGCCGAAATGGAAGCTGCTGCGGTTGCGCAGGTTGCCTACCAATTTGGCACACCTTTCATTGTCTTGCGTGGGGTGTCTGATTTAGCAAATGGTGATTCTGGCGTGGTATTTGATGATTATGTCGTTGAAGCAGGGCGGGCTTCAGCAAAATTGTTGCTATCTTATTTGGATAGCAAAGCATAATTGAGACCGTGAGAGCGGTCTTTTGTGCTTTAATCACGCAATATATAAATTTAAAATAAGGATTTTAAAGATGATAACAAGTTATAACTTACAAGGGATGGGTGATGTTTTAGTCATTATTTTGGCCCCAAATGCTGCTGAACAAACAGTAACAACAAATGGTCAAGTGACGCGTATTCAAGATGCTGCAACACAAGCCACAACTGGTTTTAACATTGCTGGCGTTGGCGCACAATTGGGCTTAACTGACGTTCAAGGACAAGTCGTATTGGATGCGGATCAAGTTGATCAGGTTAATAGTTTGCTAGCAGAAGCTGGCTTTGAAGATCGCTTGACGGTGTCACCCTCAAAGCTAGTCATTGGTCGCGTTGAAAAAATGACGGCGCATCCTGATTATGATCATTTGCATGTGACCACAACCACTGTTGGCGAGGGTAAAACGCTACAAATTGTATCAGGTTCACCAAATATGCGTGAAGGGATCAAAGTCGTGGTCGCACAACCAGGAACAATGATGCCATCTGGTGCCTTGATTTGGGATGGCGCTTTACGGGGCGTGCAATCAAGTGGCATGATCGTTTCAGGACGTGAATTGCAATTGCCGGCAGCACCAGATAAGCCAGGGGCACTGGTATTACCTGAAGACTTTGGTGAAGTTGGCGCGGTTTTTGACTTTGATAAAGCACAGAACTTGTATACGGATCACTTAGTGGATACGAATTATTAAGATGGCAACACAAGAAAAAATTCAAAATGCGCGGCGGACGTATCGGACGTTAAACGATGAAAACGCGCAATATAAAAAATTAATATTTGAGTTACGAAAAGGTGAATTACAATACTTTACCTTCGTTTCAGTTGAGGAGCAATAATGGCGAAAACATATTATTTTATCGGTATCAAAGGTACAGGTATGGGGCCATTGGCACAAATTTTACATGATCAAGGCCATGTGGTATTAGGCTCAGATATTGAAACTTATACTTATACACAAGCACCGTTGGAAGCAGCGGGGATTGAAATTTTACCATTTGATGCGGCCAATGTGGATGCTCATACGGATGCGATTTTTATTCGAGGCAATGCGTTTACAGACGATCATGTTGAAGTTGCTCGCGCACTGGCGCTCGGGGTGACCATGATGACCTATCCTGATGCAGTGCAAGATCAAATTGCGCAAACAACCTCGATTGCTGTCGCTGGTGCGCATGGGAAAACATCAACCACTGGATTACTTGCACACGTCTTAAAAAACATTGCGCCAACCTCTTATTTGATTGGTGATGGTACGGGGCGTGGGGTACCAAATTCACAATTTTTTGTGGTGGAAGCCGATGAATATCGTCGTCATTTCAAAGATTATGCCCCAGATTACGCCATTTTGACCAACATTGATTTTGATCATCCAGATTATTATCATGATATTAACGATGTGACAGCAGCTTTTTCAGACTTTGCTGGCAACGTTAAAAAGGCCATTTTTGCTTGGGGCGATGACCCACATCTACGTAGTTTGCAACCAGCCGCTGACGTGTACTATTATGGGACAAATGCGGATCGGGATGATTTTGTCGCCACGAATATTCGGAAATCAACCCAAGGGTCACATTTTGAGGTGTTGTTCCGTGGGGAACCTTTAGGCGAGTTTGCAGTGCCGTTGTTTGGTCAGCACAGTATTTTAAATGCTTTGGCTGTCATTGCGGTGGCTTACATGGAAAAGGTTGATCTCAACTTGATTCGTGAGTTCTTAATGACCTACCAAGGGGTTAAGCGGCGTTTTAGTGAAAAGCAAATTGCCGATATTACAGTAATTGATGATTATGCGCATCATCCTACGGAAATTGATGCGACTTTGGATGCGGCAAGGCAGAAGTATCCCAATAAACAAATTATTGCGATTTTCCAACCGCACACTTACTCACGCGTGATTGCCTACAAAGACGAATTTGCGAAAAGTTTAGAAGCCGCAGACAAAGTCTTTTTAGCTGATATCTTTGGTTCAGCGCGTGAAAAGGCTGGCGCCGTGACTTCAGCAGAAATCGGTGCGGAAATTAGTAAGTTTGGTGGCATTATCACAGAAGATAATATGAGCTTACTGATGCCATTTGAAAACGCGGTGATGGTCTTTATGGGTGCCGGTGATATTGAAAAATATGAGTTCGCCTATGAAAAGTTACTGGGACAATTGCGGACAGATTTGCAGTAAATGCTGTAGACATTAGCGTATTGATATTATTTTAAATGCGAGTTTGCTATAATGATAGTAACCAGGCATTTCTATAGCAATATAATATATAGAAACGGTAATATTTTACGCTGGTAAAATTATGAAAATACGGGGAGACTCAAATGGATAATTTTGACATGAATGCCCGTCGCGATGTGACAGGCATGGACGCAGGAATGCGTGCGTTCTTTAAACAAACTTATAGCTTTATGGGCATTGCAGTCTTAGTGACAGCGTTCACTGGCTTCATTGTACAAAAGTTTTTCTTAGCACAAGTTTATGCCTTGATTGCCGGTAATTTGATCGGAACATTGGCCTTGTTTGGGATTCAAATCTTGATCATGACCATGATTGGTCGCGCTACATTTAAAAACCCAGCACGTGCGTTTGGTCTCTTAATGGCCTTTGCCGTGATTGAAGGGTTGACATTGGGCTTGTTGTTGGCGGTTTATACCGGTGCTTCAGTCATGATGGCTTTCGCCTCAGCTGCTTCAGTCTTTGGTGGTATGGCACTTTATGGTGTGTTCACGAAGCGTGATTTAACAGGTATGGGATCAATTTTGTTTGGCATGTTGATTGGTTTGATCATTGCATCATTGATTAACCTATTTTTCTATAATGGTATTGTCTCATTATTGATTTCAGGGGTAACCGTGATTATCTTTGCTTTGTATACAGCCTATGATAACCAAAACTTGAAGGTGATGTACGGTCAATATGCTGGCCAAGTTGATACAACGGGCTTGGCAGTCAATGGGGCCTTGCGTCTCTATCTTGACTTTATTAACTTGTTCTTTGCCTTTATTCAAATCTTTGGTATTGGTAACTCAAGAGATTAAGTTTAATTGTCGAAAGACAAGACAAAAGCAGCCGAAAGGCTGTTTTTTTGTTACACTAGAACTACGTAAAGGAAGATAAAATGACAAAGACACTACTTTTAATTGATGGTAATTCGCTCGCATTTCGTGCGTTTTATGCCATGTATAATCAATTGGATCGGATGATTGCGCATAATGGGCTCCACACCAACGCCTTGGTCGCTTTTAATAACTTTCTAGACCAAATCGTGGATCCCATGCAACCTGACCTAGCTGTGGTAGCCTGGGATGCAGCATCGGGCAAAGAAACATTCCGTGGTGACTTATTTGCAGGTTATAAAGACGGCCGATCAAAAGCACCAGAAGAGTTCAAAGAACAGTTTCCCTATCTGCGTGTAATGGTCGCCTTACATGGCTTACGCAATTATGAACATCCTGGATTGGAAGCCGATGATATCATCGGGACATTTTCACGTTTAGGCGAAGCTGCCGGCTATCAGGTGACGATTGTGACGGGCGACCAAGATTTGATCCAGCTCGCAACGGATAACATCACGGTGAACGTGACGAAAAAAGGTGTGACGGAAATTGAGCGTTTTACACCAGCCTGTATTCAAGAAAAGTATGGCTTGACACCGCTACAAATTATTGAGAAAAAGGCCCTAACTGGTGATACGTCTGATAATTATCCTGGCGTTACTAAGGTTGGGGAAAAGACAGCGTTGAAATTGTTGGCCCAGTATCACGATTTGGATAATCTTTATGCTCAAATCGATGAGATGAAGCCGTCAAAAATGAAAGAGAATTTGATTAACGATCGCGAAGCTGCTTACACAGCACGGCAATTAGCAACGATTCGGACAGACGCTGATCTTGAATTACCACTGACGGAAATTGAATATCGCGGTATTGATTATGATGGGTTGGTACCGTTCTATGAAGATATCGATTTTAAACAACAATTGGCTAAAATTAAAGCCTTAAAAAAATCCGGTCAGTTGACTAGTCAAGCGATAGTGCCGGAACCAGTGGTGAATGTTGTGCCATTGCAGGCAGATAATTTACGAGCGGTGGCGATGATGGGCGACAAAATTGCCTTGCATATCGAAATGGCCGGCCAAAACTATCATGAAGATGACATGATTGGTTTTGTTATTGGTAATCCAACAGTGGGTTACTATGGTAGTCGTGATTTGTCCTTACTGCAAACACCGGAACTGCGCGCGGTAATTGAAAACCCAGCTATCATCAAAAACGTTTTTAACGTCAAAGCACAATTGGTGTTGTTTAAGCGCCTGGGCTTAGCGTTGCAGGGTGTTGATTTTGATTTTTTGTTGGCAGCTTACTTGCTCGATACGACAGCAAATGATAATGAACTCTCAACGTTGGCCCAACGTTTTGATGTATATGTGCAGCCAGATGAAGAAGTTTATGGCAAGGGAGCCAAGTTTGCGGTGCCAGAAGACGTCGATCAGGTCTTGACGCATCTTGGTCAAAAGGCGGATGCGTTAATGCAGTTGGAAACGCCCACTTTGGCGGCTTTAACTGATCATGAGCAAATGCATTTGTACACTGATATTGAGTTGCCTTTAGCCCACGTGTTAGCCGATATGGAATACCGTGGTATTGCCATTAACCAAGCGCGTTTAGTAGAAATTGGGACAGATTTAACTGGTCGTATTCAGGCGATTGAAGATGCCATTTATCTAGAAGCTGGGGAAAAATTCAACATTAATTCACCGAAGCAACTCGGGGTGTTGTTGTTTGAAAAAATGGGCTTGCCAGTCATCAAAAAAACGAAAACTGGTTATTCAACGGCAGTTGATGTCCTGGAAAAGTTAGCACATCAAGCCCCAATTGTCGATTATATTTTACAATACCGGCAATTGGCCAAGCTAAAATCCACCTATGTGGATGGCCTATTAGCGGTTGTCAATCAAAAAGATAGCAAAATTCACACGCGTTTCTTACAGACCTTAACGCAAACGGGCCGCTTGTCATCAGTTGATCCTAATTTGCAAAATATTCCGATGCGTTCCGATGAAGGGCGTCAAATTCGGACGGCTTTTGTGCCGAGTCAACCAGATTGGCAAATTTTTGGCGCGGATTATTCGCAAATTGAATTACGCGTGCTGGCGCATATGACAGGTGACAAAAATATGCAACAGGCGTTCTTAAATGGCGAAGATATTCATGCCGAAACGGCACGTGCCGTCTTTGGTTTAGATAGTCAAGCACCAGTTAATGCGTTACAACGGCGAACGGCAAAAGCGGTTAACTTTGGGATTGTCTACGGGATTTCTGATTTTGGTTTGGCCAATAATCTGGGGATTTCCCGTGCGCAAGCCAAGCAGTTTATTGAAACGTATTTTAAAGAATTCCCTAAAGTACATGAGTGGATGGAAAATATTAAGGCGGTTGCACATGCACAAGGGTATGTGGAAACCATTGCCAAGCGGCGCCGTTACTTACCTGATATTCATGCCAAAAACTTTAACTTGCGGAGTTTTGCGGAACGGACAGCGATGAATTCACCAATTCAAGGATCCGCTGCAGATATTATCAAGATTGCGATGATTAAGGTGGCCGACGCCTTAGCAGAAAATAACATGCAAGCACGGATGTTACTGCAGGTCCACGATGAATTGATTTTTGAAGCACCAACGTCTGAAATACCCGCATTGACAGCGTTAGTGACCCAAGTGATGGATTCAGCTGTGACTTTGGATGTCCCTATGCAGGTTGAAAGCCATTATGGTAAAACATGGTATGATGCCAAGTAAGCGTGCTTTTAGCACGCTTTTTTGCGCGTTAAAATAGGGACCTTATTTTCTCATGTTATAAAAGCTGACATGTATTATCAAAATCGCCAGATTTAGCTTAGAATATAGATATGTTAACGGAGGTTGTTAAATGAGCGAACGTGAATTGAGAAGAAATTTAGCAATTCTGCCGATTGGCACCGTCCGTGAATTGACCCTATTAACTGATCGTCAGATTCGATATTATGAACAAAATCAGTTAATTACGCCAAATCGCGGGAAGGGTGGTCAGCGTCGATTTTCATTGAATGACGTGGATCGCTTACTAGAAATCAAAGATTTTCTAGATGCGGGTGATTCAATCAAAGATATTCAAGAAATCTTCGCAAAAAAGCGCCGCAAAGCAGAAGGGCAACCTGATTCGGAAACAGCATTACGTCGATCATTGCAAAAAGAATTTGCGCAAATTGGTCGGTTTGGTCGTTAGTTTTGAAATGCTGGGCATTTCAATATTGGTGTAGGAAGAAAGGAAAATCATGGCACGCAAGTCATATACAAAAGAAGAAATTAAGCAAATTGTTGCAGATGAAAATGTGGAGTTCATCCGTGTCACATTTACCGATGTTTTTGGTGCAATCAAGAACGTTGAAGTGCCAACATCACAATTGGACAAAGTGTTAAACAACAATTTGATGTTTGACGGGTCATCAATTGAAGGATTCGTGCGTATTAACGAATCAGATATGTATCTTTACCCTGACTTGTCAACCTTTATGATTTTCCCATGGGCAACAGATGAGCATGGTGGTAAGGTTGCACGTTTGATTGCTGATATCTATACGGCTGATCGCGAACCATTTGCTGGTGACCCACGTTATGCTTTGCGCAAGGTTTTGGCAGAAGCTAAAGCTGCTGGTTTCACATCATTTAACGTTGGCACAGAACCAGAATTTTTCTTGTTCAAGTTGGACGCCAACGGTAACCCAACCACTGAATTGAACGATAAGGGTGGCTACTTTGACTTGGCCCCACTTGACATGGGTGAAAATGTCCGCCGTGAAATCGTGTTGACTTTGGAAAAGATGGGCTTTGAAATTGAAGCGGCTCACCACGAAGTTGCGGAAGGGCAACATGAAGTTGACTTCAAGTACGCTTCTGCTTTGGAAGCAGCCGACAACATTCAGACATTTAAGTTGGTTGTGAAGACTATTGCGCGTAAGAATGGTTACTTTGCGACATTTATGCCAAAGCCAGTTGCTGGGATTAACGGGTCAGGCATGCACACCAACATGTCATTGTTCCGCGATTCAGAAAATGCTTTTGAAGACACATCAGATGAAATGGGCTTGTCAAAGACAGCTTATAACTTCTTGGGCGGTTTGTTGGCGCACGCGACAGCTTTCACAGCCTTGGCAAACCCAACAGTCAACTCATACAAGCGTTTGACACCTGGTTTTGAAGCACCGGTTTATGTGGCATGGTCTGCCTCAAACCGTTCACCAATGGTACGTGTACCGGCTTCTCGTGGTAAGTCAACACGTTTGGAATTGCGTTCAGTGGATCCAACGGCTAACCCTTATACAACATTGGCTGCGGTCTTAGCTGCTGGCTTGGATGGGATCAAGAACGAACTTGAACCATTGGCATCTGTTGATAAGAACATCTACTTGATGGATGAAACAGAACGCACAAAGGCTGGTATCACAGACTTGCCAGACACATTGTTGGCTGCTGTGCGTGAATTGGCGAAGGATGATACGGTGATTGCGGCTATTGGTACGCATATTGCGGATAAGTTTATTGAAGCTAAGAAGATTGAATATACATCATATCGTCAGTTCGTCTCACAATGGGAAACTGACGCCTATCTTGAAAACTATTAATGGCTGCTGCTTTGGCCATTAGGGCACATTAATTCATCAGAAAAGCCACGACAAGTCGTAGCTTTTTTGTTATGATAAAGGGAGTGTTTTAATAGACTGAGGAGCGTGTCAACGACATGAAAAACATAACAATTGACTGGCGAAAAGCTTGGCTAATTGCGATTGTATTTATCGCAAGTGCCTGCGTCCAAGTCTTGGCTTTGAATGCCTTCTTAATCCCTAATAATGTGTTCTCAAGTGGGTTTAACGGTATTGCACAGCTTTTAGCGATTTTCTTTGCGCAAGTCTTTCATATGAATGTCCAAACTGGTGTGTTCATTATGATTTTCAACATCCCAATTGGGATTATTGGCTGGAAGTTAATCGGTGGTAAATTTACAATTTTGAGTTTTTTGAATTCAATTTTTGTGTCATTTTTGCAAATTCTTGCCCCAACACAAGCTTTGACAACTGAACCCTTACTTGCCTCACTGTTTGGTGGTTTATTGTTAGGTGTATCAATTGGGCTGGCCATGCGTTATGGCTTTTCGACCGGTGGGATGGACATTGTTGCCATGGTCGTTCAGAAGCGTACGGGAAAGTCAATCGGCGCCTTGATGAACGGGATTAACTTTGTTGTGGTGATTGTTGCTGGTACCTATATTGGTTGGCAAAATGCCTTGTTCACGTTAATCGGGATTTATGCCACTGGTCGTGCTGTTGATGCCATTTATACCGGTTATCAAAAGTTAACGGCCATGATTGTCACCTCAAAAGGCGACGAAGTGGTGACCGCTTTGCATAAGGATCTGATTCGTGGGATTACTATTTTGCCATCAAAAGGGGCTTATACAAAGCGTGATTCTATGACGTTGATGATGGTATTATCACGTTATGAATTGGTTGAAATGCAAGAGATTGTCCATCGGACAGATCCCAAAGCCTTTATCAATCTGATGAGTACGGTCAGTGTGTCAGGGGAATTCTTTGACTCTGACCGCCAGTTGCAAATGAAAAAAGCCGTTGCCGTACCAAAATTTGAAACGGTTGAAGCACAAATTGAAGCTGATCTGCAATTAGAAGCGCAATTAGATCAAATTGAAGTCGAACAAAGAAAGGATATCTAAACTATGCCTATTGTACAAGTTGAATTATTAGAAGGTCGCACACAAGCACAACTCGCCAAAATGGTGAAAGACATCACGGATGTGATTGTTGAAGATGCTGGTGCAGCACGCGAAGCGGTACACGTTATTGTACGTGAAATGCCTAAAGACCGTTACGCAGTTGGCGGCGTGTTAAAGAGTGATCAATAAGTGAATAAAAAGCGTGTGTCATACGTGACACACGCTTTTTTTATTGTTTTGGTTGCGTTGAATCCCGAATAACCAATTGGCCATCAATCACGACACGTTGGATAGCTTGTGGCTGTTCATCACGGACTTTAGTAAACAGCTGATAGAGCTGTTTACCTGCTTCAAAAAAATTAAATTCAAAGCTAGTTAGATTTGGGGTCACGGTTTCGCTAAAAAACGATTGACCAAAGCCAATATATTGTGGTGTTTGCTGCAATGCGTAGCCAGCCTGCATGGCACCAACCACAATACGGTCAGTGGCGCCAATCACAAGATCGTACTGATCGGCGGCCATAGCCATTTTGGCATCGCGCTTGGCGGTATCGAGTTTAAAGTCGGTAATCACTTCGGTATAGGGAATATTTGTCAGCGCGGCTTTAATCCCCATGAAACGTTCATAGCCAACAGCATGATCCGCTTTGGCATCGACATTTAACAATAAAACATTTTCAGGATTTAAGGTCTTAATATAGGCACCAACAGCCTCGCCGCCCTGACGATCAGCCATAATGACACGGTGAAAATTCGGTTCGTCTTGGCCTTGAATGACAATTGGCAGTGGGGAAGCCATTAAAGTCTCACGAATGGCGTCAGTTAAATTAGCCGTTAACAAAATGATGCCGCCAACATTTTGGGCGTGTAATTTTTCAATTGCGGCTAATTCGCGCTCAGGATCTTGATAGGCATTGACAATTAAAAAAGTATCATCATGGTTGTTTTCGTCCAAACCACGAAGCATATCGGATTGGGCAATGGAATCCAAGCGGGGCACAATGACGCCAATCGTATGATTTTTTTGTTGCTTAAGACTTTGGGCAAAAGTGTTGGGGGTATAACGATATTCTTTTACAATCCGATCAATTTTTTGTCGGGTGTGGGCACTCACAGAGCCACCATTGAGGTAACGGGAGACCGTACTTTTGGCAACATTTGCCATTTTGGCAATGTCATTAATTGTGACTTTCTTATTCATAACCTTAATCATATCAGAAATACCAACGGTTGTTGCGATATTCAGCAAAAAAAAGTGGGGGTTGCAAAATAATTTGTAAGCGGTTACAATGACAGTGTAATAAAGAACCGGTTCCGTAATACGTATTTGTAAGATTGGCAGTGCTGTTTTAACAGCTCGTTTTAAACTGAGTAGAGGAAAATCCAATGAAGTATGATGAAGTAGCAAAGCGCGTGGCAAACGCGGTCGAACAAGACAACATTATTGCTGCAGCGCACTGTGCCACACGGTTACGACTTGTCGTCAAGGACGTCAAGAAAATTGATCAAGACGCTTTAGACAATGATCCGGATTTGAAAGGGACCTTTAACGCAAATGGTCAGTATCAAATCATTGTTGGACCTGGCGATGTGAATGGTGTTTATGATGAATTTGTGAAGCTAACCGGCGTTAAACAAGCCTCAACAGATGACTTGAAGCAGATTGCCGCACAGTCTGGTAAGAAAAATCCAATTATGGATTTGATTAAAGTTTTGTCTGATATCTTTGTGCCACTGATTCCAGCCTTGGTTGCTGGTGGTCTACTAATGGCCTTGAATAATATCTTGACCGGTGCTGGCATGTTTGGACCAAAGTCATTGGTTCAGATGTTCCCACAAATTACTGGCTTAGCTGAAATGGTTAACCTAATGGCGTCGGCACCATTTGCCTTCTTACCCATTTTGATTGGGATTACAGCGACACGGCGGTTTGGTGGGAGTGAAATCCTGGGTGCTGCGGCTGGTATGATGTTGGTGATGCCAAGCCTGGTCAACGGTTATAACGTGGCTGAAGCGGTGGCAACTGGTAAGATGCCAACTTGGGATTTGTTTGGTTTGCATGTTGCCCAAGCTGGTTATCAAGGTCAAGTGTTACCAATTATCGGGGTTGCCTTTATTCTTGCCACTTTGGAAAAGTTCTTCCATAAGCATTTGAAAGGGGCGATTGACTTTACCTTTACGCCAATGCTTGCGATGTTGATTACAGGATTTGTGACCTTCATTGTGGTCGGACCAATCTTGCGCGTCATCTCAAACGGTATCACCGATGGGTTGACTTGGATGGTGACAACCTTTGGCTTTATTGGTTATGGTATCTTTGGATCATTCTATTCAGCCATTGTGATTACTGGCTTGCATCAAAGTTTCCCAGCGATTGAAACACAATTGTTAGCCAATATCGCCAAAACTGGTGGTGACTTTATCTTCCCAATTGCTGCTTCAGCTAACGTGGCGCAAGGGGCCGCAACCTTTGCGATCTATTTCTTGGCCAAGGGAAATCCAAAGATGCGTGCCTTGGCATCATCAGCCGGCGCCTCAGCGATGCTTGGTATCACTGAACCTGCCTTGTTTGGGGTCAACCTTAAGTACAAATTCCCATTCTTTATCGCCTTAGGGGCTTCTGGTGTTGCTAGCTTGATGATGGGCTTGTTCCATGTGATGTCCTCATCACTTGGCCCAGCTGGTTTGATTGGTTTCATTGCAATCCCAGCAAATAAGTGGGTTGGCTTCTTTATCTCAGTGATTATTGCCTTTGTGCTCGCGTTTGTGGTAACGTTTGTTTACGGCCGCTCACACATGCCTGCTTCAGATACACCAAAGGCACCAGTTGTGCCTGATGAAACAGTCGTTGCTGTTGGCTTGTCTGTAAATGCGCCAGTTGCTGGTGCATTAGTGGATATTGCCACGGTAAATGATCCAGTTTTCTCAAGTGGTATGATGGGACAAGGTGTTGCGATTGAACCAAGTGATAATCAAATCGTAGCGCCAGCCGATGGCCTGATCACCGTTGCTTATGCGACAAAACACGCTTATGGATTAAAAACAGATGACGGTGTTGAAGTATTAATTCACGTCGGAATTGATACGGTTAACTTGGAAGGTAAGGGCTTTACGTCAGAAGTTGTTCAAGGCCAGTATGTCACGAAGGGGACAGTGCTTGGTACATTTGATAAGCAAGTCATTGCTGATGCCGGCTATCCGGTCACAACGATGGTTGTGGTGACCAACAGTCAATCATATGAGAAAGTAGTCCATGACAAGCCGTTTGGGTCAAAGGTTGTCCCAACTGATGTTGTTCTGACTGCTGTACCCGAAGCAGCGGCTGAAAATCTGATTGTTGCACCAGTTTAAGGAGTTTAAATGTTAGTTACAAATGATACGATTGCTTTTGAGAAATATCACTTATATCCAACCAAAGGATTACTTAATGATCCCAACGGCCTCGTATTTTTTAAAGGCCAGTACCACGTTTTTTACCAGTGGAATCCAAAGGCTTGCGACCATAAGTATAAAGAGTGGGGCCATTTTATTTCAGATGATTTGAAGACATGGCGTCGGGTTGAATCCGCTTTAAAGCCGTCACTGGAAAATTTGGATTCGGCCGGTATCTACTCGGGCGCCGCTTTTGTCAAAGATGATCGACTCTACGTCTTCTATACTGGTAACGTGCGCGATGCGGCTGGTCACAGTGTGAAATCATCGCAAATGTGGGCGGTGAGTGATGATGGGATTCATTTTGAAAAACTCGGTGAATTATTTCCTCATCCGGCAGGGTTTACCAAAGATGTGCGAGATCCAATGGTTTGGCAGGGTGATAATGGACATTATTTCTTGATTTTAGGGGCGCAACACGATAATCAAGTTGGCGATATTATCATTTATGAATCGGTTGATTTTAAGAACTGGACATTTAAAGGCTCATTGCTAGGTGATCAATTACGCGATGTTCGTGGTTATATGCTGGAATGTCCAGGATTGATCACTGTCGATGGCAAGCAAATTTTGATGTTTTCTCCACAAGGGTTAGCACCAGATCATGTGCATCATCGATATGAGAACATTCATAACACGGGGTATGTGATTGGCACTTTTGATGAAACAACGGCACGTTTTCAGGTCGAAACAGACTTTGAAGAAGTTGATCAAGGGTTTGAATTCTATGCCCCACAAACGATGAACGCACCTGACGGGCGACGCATCATGTGGGGATGGGCTGGCATGATGACACCCGAACGGGAAGCAGCTGTGCCAACAATTGCCACAGCCGATTGGGTACATGTGTTAACGGTACCACGGGCATTACACGTCACAGCCGACAATCACTTAGTGCAACAGCCAATCCAAGAAATATTGGCGCCGACAGTACTTGACATTCAGTCGCTTGATCATCTGACGGTTGGTCAATATCGTGTACAGACTGATGCGGATTGGTCGGTGGCCCTGGGTGATCATGCCACATTAAAGCGAGTGGGCCAAACGTTGTATTTTGAACGGCAACAGTGGGAAGATCATCGTTTAGATACGCGTCAAATGACGGGCAACCTTGATGAACTCTTGCTGATTGTAGACAATGATGTGATTGAAGTTTATACTGAAGATGGTTTGCAGGTTATGACGGGACGTTATTTCTAGGCAGCTATTGTGATATTGAAGACGCTAGTACGTAAAGGTGTTGCTCAAAATAGGGTTAACATCGCATAAAGAGGTAAAAGAATGGGACTATTAGGTGCAATTGAAGCAGGTGGTACAAAGTTTGTGGTGGCTGTTGCCGATGAAGACTTTAACATTATCGATCGAACAGCCTTCCCAACATTGGATGGCGAAAAGACGTTAGATCAGGTGATTGCGTTCTTTGACCAATATGATAACATCGACGCCATTGGGATTGCCGCCTTTGGGCCAATTGATATTGTGCCTGAATCAAAGACTTACGGCTATGTGCTGGACACGCCAAAACACGGCTGGTCAGGGTATAATTTTTTAGGCCGGATGAAGGCTTGGCGTGATATTCCTTATTACTGGACCACGGATGTCAATGGGGCTGGTTGGGCTGAGTTTACCACAGGGGCTGCCAAAGACGTTGACAATATGGTGTATTTGACAGTCGGCACGGGTGTTGGGGCCGGTATTGTCTCTGGTGGACACCTTGTCAGTGGTTATGGTCACCCAGAAGCCGGTCATATCTTCTTGCAAAAGTATCCAGAAGACACGTATGCGGGTCATTGCCCATTCCACGGTGCGAACTGTTTGGAAGGTTTGGCAGCTGGACCAGCCATCGAAGAACGCTGGGGCATGAGTGCTAAGGAAATCCCTGATGATCATTTGGCATGGCGCATGGAAGCCTTCTACTTGGCACAAGCGATTTTGGACTATACGATGATCTTGCGTCCAGAAAAGGTGGTACTTGGTGGCGGCGTGCCACATCGTGAGATTCTTTTCCCCTTAATTCGGGAAAGCTTTGCGGAACAAATGAGCGATTATTTGGCAGTGCCACCATTGGATGACTATATCGTGCCAGTGGCTAATGGCGATAATGCCGGCATCCTCGGTTGCTTCTATTTGGCGAAAACATTACTATAAAAAATAAAACCGACAAGCCATTAATTGGTTTGTCGGTTTTTGAGTGCCTGTAAGGCTAAGTTGTGGGCGCCAAGATTGTCTTTTTCTGGCAACCATTGACTAAGGACGAGGGTACGAGACGCTAGCAATGCCAAAATGTTATCGACTTCGGGTTGATAATGTTTGGCATATTGTTTGTGTAACGCCTCAACTAATAATTTAGAATCACTGTAAATGGTTAAAATATCCGTGTTAGGAGGTAATTGCTTTAACGCCCAAATCAAGGCTTGAAACTCCGCCGCGTGGTTATCCAAAGATTCAAATAGGGGTGACTTAAATTGTTGCTGCTGTTTTTGTTGAATCAGTACGGCACCGGCAGCGCTGAGGCTAGTGTGGGGCTCACGTGCGGCATCGACGTAAAGGGTAAGCAATGGTTTTTCCTCGACAAATAGTTTTTTTAAGACAAATCTGATTGGGATACTGTCATATTGTTTCCTATTATAGCGGGTTTTTAACCAAAAATGTACTATTTTTAAGTCTGTGGTTGAGGCACGTTAGTTTTTAAAAGGGGCGCCGAAAACAGCTAAGCGATCAGCTAAACTTGCTTCAATGGCAGTGACACCTGGTGCCAATAATTTTCTTGGATCATAGTTTTTACCAATTAAATCTTGGTCGGTTAAAATAAATTCGCGTAATGCTTGATGAAAGGCTAATTGTGCTTCAGTATTCACATTAACTTTGGCAACACCTAGGCGAATGGCTGTTTTGATTTGATCATCTGGGACACCCGATCCACCATGTAAAACAAACGGCACTTGATGGTTGGTGATGGCGTCTAGTGTGGTTGTTAATTTTTGGAGATGGGGCAGATTTAGTCCTTGCCAATTAGCGGGGTAACGGCCGTGAATATTGCCAATACCTGCAGCGATAAAGTCAATTTGAGTCTCAATCATGGCAATGGCATCAGCAATTGGGGCAATTTCACCAGTGCCAATGATGCCATCCTCTTCGCCGCCGATACTGCCAACTTCAGCTTCCACTGAAATATCTTGCGCATGGGCTAACGCGACGATTTCACGCGTTTTGGCTAAGTTTTCCGCTAATGGTAAATGCGAGCCATCAAACATAACCGACGTAAAACCAGCTTGAATAGCGGCTTTGGCCGCCTCGTAGTCACCATGGTCAAGGTGAATGGCAATGGGTACCGTAATATTTAGGGCGTCATCAAGGTTGCGAATCAATTGTGCAACGGTTTTAAACCCACCCATATAGTTAACAGCGCCCATTGAGATAGCAATGATCGTCGGGGCTTGTTTTGCTTGTGCGACTCGGAGGATTGCTTGTGTCCATTCAAGATTATTGGTATTAAAAGCACCCACGGCGTAGCCGTGATCACGGGCTGTTTGTACAATAGCTTTACCAGAAACAATTGTCATAATTTATTCTCAACTTTCTTTGGTTTAGATTGTGTTGTCGCGAAAAAGTGGGTCATCATGCTGTTGAAATTCGGCTATTTCAAAGGCTAGTTAATAAGGCGTTTAGACTAGACCAATTGATCGTTTTTGTTAAAGGGATTAAGCCTGCTAGTCGATAAACGTCATGTATTAGCGATGTTCAAGCCATCAATATTTGGTGAACAGCGGACGATCCTCTGTTTTGGAAACGCTTACATTTTCGCTATAGAAAACATTATACCGTGTCAAAAAAATAAAGCAACATAGACCAATTTTAAAATTGGTCCTATATTTGATTGTATAATTTTGGTAAAAGTGCCACGCTTTGTAGGTTAGATCCACAGAGCGGTACCAACGTCTGACAACTATTTGTGGTACAATAGTTCTAGCTAATTTCCGATAAAAATTTAAGAAATATGACAAAACAACTTGAAAAATAGTGGCAAATGCCATCTGAAAATTGTCAGATAGCGCAGTAATAGCGTATATTTTCATTGAATGAGAGGTAAACACATGATTCCAAAGCGTGGGTTCTTTCAACCCTTAGAAATAACGGGCCAAATTAGTTGGTTATGGTGGGGAATTGCGCTGTTGGCTGGTCTCATTACTTGGAGTGAGTTGGAGTTCAAACTCGCCCTACCAGTGATTGGTTACCTAATCATCGTCCTCCTGTTAGGTCTGATACTTGTTTTACGCCGACGCGTATATATCGTCGGACCACGACTATTTTTAGGGCATGTCTTGACGTCAGAATATGAAGAAATTTCACTTGTGAAAGTTGAAAATTGGCAATTAAATGGGCACGTATTACAATTCACACGTGCCGGCCGTGATCGGAAATATTGGTTGAGTAAAAATATCACACAACAAATTAAGGATTATATGAATACCCATGACGGACAAAATCACAATTAATATCACAGATCAAACGGGCCGAATTGATGCCATTTTGGCAAATCAAGATCTACCGTATTCCCGTACAGTTTTAGCAAATTGGGTACAATCAGGCGAAGTGCTTGTTAACGGACAACGGGTGAAGCGCTCGTACAAAGTCACTGCCGGCGATGTCATTAGCATTCAGCCACCAGTCGTACAGCCAACCGAAATTGTCGCCGAAGCGATGCCATTAGATATTGTGTATGAAGATGCAGATTTATTAGTGGTCAATAAGCCACAAGGGATGGTTGTGCACCCAGCAGCAGGGCATACGTCTGGCACATTGGTGAATGGTTTGTTACACCATGCACCATTATCGACGATTAATGGCGAATTCCGACCAGGGATTGTCCATCGTATTGATCGTGACACCAGTGGGTTGTTAATGGTTGCCAAAAACGATCAAGCCCATCAAGCACTCTCTGCACAATTGAAAGCGCATAAAAACGACCGTATTTACTATGCACTCGTTCGCGGTGAATTTGAAGAAAATACTGGGACAATTAGCGCACCAATCGCCCGTCATGCTATTGACCGTAAAAAGCAAGCGGTCCAAGAAGGCGGACGTGAAGCGGTGACGCATTTTGAAGTGATCGCCCGTTACGTTGGTTATACATTACTCAAGGTACGCTTAGAAACTGGTCGTACGCATCAAATCCGTGTCCATTTAACTTACATTGGCCATCCTATTGTTGGGGATCCGGTTTATGGTGGCGCACAAAAGCTACCTGGTGTGACTTTAGCAGGTCAATTATTACATGCCAAAACACTATCGCTAACCCAACCAACAACCGGGGAAACCCTTACGTTTGATAGTGAAATACCCGCATATTTTGCGCAGGCTTTAGCAACTTTGACCCCAATTAATCCGCAACATGATTAATAACAGATTAAGAAAGGAGCTGTGTGGTTGTGTAACCGCATAACGAGAATATGGCAAATAAAGAAGTATTAGATAACGCATCATTACAACGTGCGTTGACGCGTATTACTTACGAGATTATTGAACGTAACAAGGGCGGGCAAGATCTTGTCTTGGTCGGCATTAAAACACGTGGTGAGTTCTTAGCCCATCGGATCGCGAATCGTCTAGAACAATTAGAAGGGGTTAAGATCCCAGTGATGGCCATTGACATCACTAATTTTCGTGATGATGTCTTGAATCGTGATGATAGTTTAGGTCTCAATGCTGAAGAAAAAACCAATATTTCGGATAAAAATATTGTGTTAATTGACGATGTGTTGTTTACAGGTCGCACAATCCGCGCCGCGTTGGATGCCTTGATTCATATTGGCCGACCAAATACCATTGCTTTGGCGGTACTGGTTGATCGTGGGCATCGGGAACTCCCAATTCGCGCAGACTTTGTTGGGAAGAATATTCCAACGGCGCAAAATGAAAAGATCAAGGTCTTGGTCCAAGAAATTGACGGCCGTGACGCCGTTGAAATTGTCCATTAATAGGAGATATAAAGTAGGTTATTTGGCAATTTTGTGACCTATTGTGAGTAATAGATATGAAACGGCACTTAATTCTTGAGGATGGCACGGTATTTCAAGGCTTAGGCTTTGGTGCACCGGCAACGACATTTGGCGAAATTATTTTTCATACAGCCATGACTGGTTACCAAGAAATCATCACCGACCCGATTTATGATGGGCAGATGATTGTTTTTGCGATGCCAGTTGTCGGCGCCGCTGGGATTCATGCAGAGGCGTATGAATCGGTGAAACCAACGATTCGAGGCATGATTGTGCATGATCTGGCGGAAGTCTCTGTTAATCGGCAACGTCGGATGAATTTAGACCGCTTTTTAAAGCAAAATAATATTCCTGGTTTGTACCAAGTAGACACACGGCAGCTTATCCGGCATTTGCGCGAGACGGGACCACAAAAAGCCACTATCGTGGATTATGCTGATGAACACGCAGTGGATCAATTGGTGGCCACGGTGTTAACCAATAAACAGGTGCAAAACACCGCAACGCCAAAGCCCTATGCCAATCCAGGGCGAGGTCGTCATATTGTCGTGATTGATTTTGGTTTAAAACACGGCATTTTACGGATGCTTGGTGATTTTGATGCCAATGTCTCTGTTTTACCTTATACAACAACTGTTGAAGAAGTGTTGACGCTTGATCCAGATGGTATTGTACTGTCAACTGGACCAGGGGATCCGCGCACATTGCCAGAAAGTGTGTTAACGCTGATTCGTGTTTTGCAAACCAAGGTTCCAATGTTGGGGATTGGCTTAGGGCATGAATTATTTGCGATGGCCAATGATGCGGAACTTAAGCCACTTCAGTCCGAACATCACGGGATGAATCATCCTATTCAAGAAATTATTTCACAACAAATTTTTTATGCGATGCAGGGTCAAGGTTATGCGGTCGATGAAGCAACTATCAATCGAAAGAAAATGATTGTGACGTATCGTGACTTGGTTGATGGCGCTGTCCAAGGGTTGCGTCACCGTGAATTTCCCGCTTTTAGTGTCCAATTTTTCCCTGATGCTGCCCCAGGGCCATTAGAAGCCACCGCTGTATTTGCAGATTTCTTTGAAACGGTAGAAGATTATGTCGAACATTTCAATCAATACTAATATAAAAAAACTGCTCTTTATCGGTGCGGGGGCCAATGACTTTGGCCGCGAGGCAGAACATGATGCAGCGATTTATCAAGTCATGCCAGAACTTTGCGGGCATGGCATTGATGTTTTTGTCATTGATGAAAATCCGTATGCGCTGGCTTTAGAGAGTTTAGCAGCGACTACCTATTGGCAACCGCTGACAGTCGCCAACATTAAAGCTATTATCAAGGAAAATCATATTGATACGGTGATGCCACTGTTTGGTGGCGAAGCCTCGCTGCGGATCTGGGCCGAAGTTGTCCAAAGTTGGTCACACGGTGATGGGGCACTACCGCATACGCTTGGTCTCAGCATTGAGATGTTACTGAAAGTGAATAATTTACCGGCATTAACGCAGCTGATGGCCGAAAATGGCTTACCGGTAATTACGAACTACGTGCTCAAAGCACAGGACGAAGCGAATGAGTTATTACGTGAATTGCATTTACCGTTAATGGTGCGTGCCTTACATCCTAACCAAACCAACACACGTCACATTATTGAACGATTAGATGACTTTGAAGACGCGATTAACCTCGCGAAGTCGCAGTCCGTGACGCAAGAAGTTATTCTTTCACGGGCTATCAATGGCCTCAAAGAAGTCAGTTTAGAGATTTTACGTGATGCACGCGGGAATAAAATGCAAATTGGCGCGAGTGAAGATATGGATCCAATTGGTATTCATACGGCTGACTCCCTCAGTGTCTCACCAATTTTGACGATTCAAGATCAGTTGATTAGTCGTATGCGAGACTACGCTTTTCGAGTTGCTGATATCTTGCAATTGCAAGGGATTATGCATGTCCAATTTGCAGTCGATGACGATACCGATAAAATTTATGTCATTAAAGTATCCCCTTATATTGACCAAATGGCGACGCGCATGGCTTTGGCTACGGGGTACCCAACGATGCTTGTGGCCATTAATCTAGCAATGGGTATTCCGTTGGAAGGAATTGTGTTACCACACAATTTTGGACCACAAACAGCGATGATGGAACCCATGATGGATCACGTGGTGGTTAAATTACCAATCTTTCCATTTGGTGAACTGGCTGAAGCTGGGGTACATGTGAAACGCCAGCTTAATAGTGTGCAGAAGTCCGTGGGGACAACCCTTGGCTTTGGCCGGACGTTTATTGAGTCTTTAGAAAAGGCGATTCGGTCGGCGCACTTTAACAATGCGAGTTTCTCGCCAACGAACATGGCCCACATTAACGATGATGAATTGATTCAACAATTGATTCATCCACAAGATAACCGTGTACTCTTGTTGATTGAAGCGATTAAACGCGGGTATGAAATTGATGAACTCGCGGAATTAACAGATATTGATGAATTCTTCTTCCATCAGTTGCAACATTTACACCAGTTGGAAACGGCTATTGAAGCCGATGTGGATAGTATTGCTGCACTAAGACGTGGGAAAAGATACGGCTTGTCAGATGGGTTGATTGCCCGTTTTTGGCATACGGATTTTAATATTATTCGGACCTTAGCCCAGGAACATCACATTGATGTGACCTATAAGGCGGTTGAACCATCTGCTGGTGAATTCCCAGAAAATGCGCGGCAGTATTATGCAACCTTTGAGTCAGAAAATGAGTCTAAGCAGGTCGCAGAAGACGCGATTTTGGTGATTGGCTCGGGCGCTTTTCGGATGGGGGATGCGGCATCTGGTGGTTATGCGACGACAATTACGCTGTCAGAATTGCGCCGGTTGCAGTATCCAACCATTATTATGAACAATAATCCCAGTGACGCGACGTTGTTACCACATTTAGCGGATAAGCAGTATTTGGAACCATTGGAAATTTCTGATGTGATGCAGGTTGTTGAATTAGAACAGCCAAAGGCAATTGTTATTCCTGGTAACCGGCGCAAGTTGATTCGTGCTTTACGTGAATTGGGACAGCGGGTAATTATTTTGCCAAAGGAAAAGCATACGCCTAGCGGACCAGATGAAAACGAGTCAGAGTTTGCGCTAAACGTCTTTTTTGATGGCGACAAAGTCTATCCAATCAATATTACCCAACACATGGCTGGCGAGATGCGGGTGATTGCCCCTGCTGGTGAGGTACCAAGCCGGTTGCTGGCAACAACAAAAACACTAGAAAATCCTGGTGTTTACCAAGTGATTTGGTATGAAAAAACGGTTCAGTGGCGTCGGGAAGTTGATTTGGCACCGATTAATGATGGTACTTGGTTACGCCCAATGCCATTTGGGCAAATTGCTTTCTTGACAAAAGTTACGCATATCGAATGGTTACGTTTAACGATTCGGGCAGCTTTGCATGAAATGACCGTACAGGATTTGCAACTATTAGCTGATATTGCGCATCATGCCAAATCACAACCGTTGGCATTGGTGGCAGCTGACGTGAATTATCGTTTGCATTTGCAACCGAGTGAAGTCATTGATGGTACAAGATTTGAAATGGGAGTAGGTGTGAGCGACTATGGGCGATCGGAAGAAGTATGAGACGCACCTCTTTAAGGGAATTCTCGTGACGCAAAATGCATCGGGGCGTTTTGAACCAAAAGCCGATGCGGTGCCACATTTGTGGCGTACGGGAAAACATACCAAGGGGCAATTTAAACAAATTGGGCAAATTTTCTTAACGGAAAACGGCCAATCGGTGGCGGTGTTACAGCAAGATAAATTAGCTTTTAATCAACGCCATGATTTCACCCCGCTACAACGGTGGACCGCAGAATACGTGCCACTTGAATTATTGACCAAGTGGTTATAAAAAAACCTGAACAACATGATGTTCAGGTTTTTTATATGCGGGCGGGTTTAATATGCTTACTTGTAAAGTGAAAGAGTGTAGCATTGATGATAATAATGAGGCCGCTGAAAATGAAAATAGCCCGATAATCATATAGACTAGCGACAATGGCCCCCATCATGGGACCAATCACAGAACCTAATGACTGAAAACTTTGGTTATAACTGAAAATACGACTGGTCATTTCAGTGGGTGAGTTTTTAGAGAGTAAGGTTTGAACGGCTGGTAACATGGTTGCATCACTAATACCGACCAAGAATCTAAAGAACATTAACATACTGATACTGGTCACAAAAGCGGTAGGAATAAAGGCAATGACCCCAATCATAAACCCAATTTTAATCATGCGATGGGTTCCGACGCGATCACCAATTCGGCCAAAATGCGGCGCCGCAATCACGGTTGCGATACCTGGCATGGCAGCCACAATACCGGCGATAAACGTGGTGTCGGCACCATGATGTAAGATTTCTCGAACAAATAAACTCACAATCGGGTTAATCGCTGTGTTGACGGTTTGAACTAACATGGTGGTCACAAACAAGCCGACAATAAGTGGTTTATTAGGGATATTTTGCCAAAGCGTTTTGGTGGAGACACGTGATACGCGTAGGGCAGCGGGCCGGGGCGATTCCTTAACCAGGAACAACGTTAATATAAACACGAGAAACAGGATGATGCCGGTAATATGAAATGAGGTGCGGTAACTGAAAAAAGTTGCCAAAATCCCACCAAACAGTGGGCCAACCAAATTACCAGCGGTCATGCCCGTCACTAAAATACCAAGGGCTTTCCCAGCATGTTTTTTCGGTGTTTGAGTTGCCACTAGGGCATTCGCATTTGAAATGAAGCCACCCATAGCACCTTGCAGGGCGCGTAGGATAAATAATTGCCACACATTGGTCACATTCCCCATTAAAAATAAGACAATTGACATACCAAAGGCGGCGCGTAACAACATGAGCTTGCGCCCTTTGCTATCGGCTAGTTTACCCCAAAATGGTGACACAATTGCCGTGACTAAAAACGACACGGCAAAGACAGCACCAGAATAAAAGCTTAATTGGTCTTTATCAAATGTCCCTAGTGTGTCAATGTAAAGGGACAAAAACGGCATGACCTCACTCAATGCAACCCCAGTCATAAAGACGCCAAACCAGAGGACAAAGACATTTCTTTGCCACAATGGCTCGCCATCCGACTGAGATTCTTGCGTGTTTTCAGGCATATAGATCTTCCTCCGAGAAAAAATTGATAGTCTTAGTGTATGCTTCTTTGTCAAAATATGCACGTTATAAGACTTAGCTTGTGAATGTATTAAATTTTTATTATAATGAAACTACGTTTGAAAACGTATCAAGGCATGTTGCGGTTTTTAAAATAGTGATGTGTCTTCCGGAATTAAATGAAGGGAATGTGCTTTCTTGCATACACTTGTTTGAAGTACATCGACCAGATTTGGTGATCGATCAAACGACTGTGTGCCAGATAGCGCGCAAAACAATATGGCAAGAACTAAGAGTTATTCAGGGCAAGAAGTCCTTGATATGGTTGGGCAATATATGGCACCAGCAGATGCCGAAAAAGTCAAATTGGCTTATGACTGGGCGTCAGAGCTCCACCACAATCAGTTCAGAAAATCTGGTGAACCTTACATTATTCACCCCATTCAGGTGGCAGGGATTTTAGCCGAGCTTAAGATGGATACGGCAACGGTTATTTCCGGCTACTTGCATGATGTGGTGGAAGATACACCAGCCAGCATCCAAGACATTGAAGAGAAGTTTGGCGCAACGATTGCGCAAATTATTGACGGTGTCACAAAGATTAGTAAAATCGAATACAAAAACTCACGAGAACAGCTTGCGGAAAATCACCGAAAGCTGCTTTTAGCCATGTCCAAGGATATTCGTGTTATTATTGTCAAACTCGCCGATCGTTTGCACAATATGCGCACGTTAGGCGCGTTGCGAGAAGAAAAGCAGCGTCGTATTGCGAGTGAGACGTTGGATATTTATGCACCATTGGCCGATCGCTTAGGAATCAGTACGATTAAGTGGGAGCTTGAAGACCTCGCTTTGAGTTATTTAGATCCAGAAAAGTATTACATGATCGCGTCACAAATGAATATGAAACGTGACGAACGGATTCAGTATGTTCAAGAAGCGGTGACGGAAATTACGCAGGCTATTCAAGATCTTGAATTGGAAAATGTGAGTGTTTACGGGCGGCCAAAGCATATTTATTCGATTTATCGCAAGATGACGGACAAGCATAAGGCGTTTGAAGAAATTTATGATTTGTCAGCGGTTCGGGTCCTCACTGATACGATTCCAGATACGTATGCGGTCCTTGGTGCGATTCATTCCAAGTGGATGCCATTACCTGGTCGCTTCAAAGATTATATTGCGTTACCCAAAGCCAATGGGTATCAAAGTTTGCATACCACAGTGATTGGCCCAAGTGGCCGTCCTTTGGAAGTGCAGATTCGGACCCATACCATGCATGAAGTTGCGGAGTTTGGTGTGGCAGCCCACTGGGCCTATAAGAAAAATAAGGGCTCAAATAAAGAAGCCAAAGTCAATGACCAAAACCAGCAGGCATTGAACGTGATTCAAGGGATTCTAGAATTACAAGAGGATGCCAAAAACGCTGAAGACTTCATGGCTGGCGTACAAGGGGATCTCTTTAGTGATCGTGTTTATGCATTCACGCCACGTGGGGATGTCTTTGAATTGGCAAAAGGCGCTGGACCACTTGATATGGCTTTCTCAATCCATACGAATGTGGGCATTAAAACAACAGGGGCCAAAGTCAATGGTCGCATTGTGCCACTAGATTATAAAATCAAAACTGGTGATATTATTGAAATTATCACCAGTTCAACAGCTAAGCCAAGCCGCGACTGGTTAGACATTGTCTCCACGCGTCGGGCACGCAATAAAATTAAGCAATATTTCAAGCAACTTGATCGCGAGGATAACATCGAAGCGGGTCGTGACTTGTTAGCGCGTATCTTACAAGACACTGGCTTTGATCCGGCAGCTATTTTAACGGTTGATCGGTTGGTTAAAACAGCTGAAGCCCTGCATTATCATACGTATGAAGATATGTTGGCGGCGCTTGGTTATGGCGATGTTGCCGTACCAGGGGTAGCCAATAAGTTAACGGAAGCCATTCGTGAAGCCCAGCAAGAAGCGGAAACGGCGGAATTGCAACGGGAATTGCTTGAAGAAGGTCACGAAATTAAACGGGTTGAAACAGCACTCACCCAACGGCAAAAGGCAACTGCTGATGATATTGTGATTGCTGGTGTTGATAATTTACTGGTACGTTTGGGGCGTTGTTGTACGCCAGTCCCAGGAGATGACGTCACTGGCTACATTACCAAAGGTCGCGGCATTTCGGTTCACCGCGTCGGTTGCCCAAATATCCGTGCGGCCGAGACACAAGGGCAACGTTTGGTGGATGTACAGTGGGAAGATGAAAAGGGGCTCAAGCCTAACTATGACGCTGATTTGACGGTTCATGGTGAAAACCGTAATGGGTTACTCAATGATGTCTTACGGGCTGTCAATGGTCGGACAAAGTTTGTCAACTCAGTGAACGGACATGTGACTAAAAACGGCATGGCGCAAGTGTCATTATCAATTGGCGTGAAAAATAGTGAACAGCTCGGCAATATTATGGATGCTCTCAATAATCTGCCAGCTGTCTATGATGTGGAACGGACATTCCATTAAAAAACGGGCAATGTAATTTTTTATCAAACGATTAGGCGTGTTTTCATGTTATATTTTTAATATTACTTTTTAATTTGAAATGAGCGCAAAATGAAGACCCCAATTTTAATGGCCATTGCCCCCATTACTCAGTCACAGCAACCAGGGATGTTGTTAGTCGATAAACAGGCAAAAAAAGTGTACTTTACAGCACAACAATTACCGGAACCAAAGTCCCAAAAATGGTTACTCTGGCTACTGATTATTAGTAGTGTCTTAGTGACCCCATATTGGTTGTTTGATAAATTACTGCATTTACCCCATTTTCCAATTCATCAGCCCATCGTGTGGTGGCTTGTCTTAGTTATTACATTGGGCATTCCAATTATTGCTTGGTATGTGGGTCGGCAAAAAGTCCACTATGACTTTCAGCAAGTAAAACCCTTAGCCGTGGACCAAAGTACCTTAGACAAAGCGTTAAAATACTGGTGGTTTGAACGGTTATGGGTCGCGACAGTCTTGTTGTTGTTACCACCAACATCAGTCCTGTTTTTAGTACTTTATATGATTAAACGTGATCCATTAGATGCTTTATTGATTACGGTGCATGCGACACTGTTTATGCGGCGTTTGATCCCGCACGCCTTTTCCCGTATCATGGTATCTAAACGTGATATTGAGGAGTGGGAAAAATGAAAGTTGTGTTACAACGTGTCAAATCGGCACAAGTCACGATTGATGACCAAATTGTTGGGCAAATTAAAGCTGGCTTTGTGTTATTAGTGGGTGTTGCTGATGACGACACAACGGCTGATATTGATTATCTGGTTCGAAAGATTAGTCAGTTACGTGTCTTTGAAGATGCGGATGGGCGGATGAACTTGAGCATCCAAGCGATTGCTGGCGAAATTTTGTCTATTTCTCAATTTACATTGTTTGCGGATACGAAGAAGGGCAATCGGCCGAGCTTTACCAAAGCTGGCCAACCAGCCTTTGCCAGCATGATGTACGACCAGTTTAATGATGCCCTACGGGATGCAGGGTTACCGGTTGCAACCGGCCGATTTGGTGCCGATATGGCAGTGTCATTAGTGAATGATGGCCCAGTAACCATTCTATTTGATACAAAAGACAACTAAAAAAGGTTCGGCTTAGCCGAACCTTTTTTAGTTGTGATGTGTTTGTCGATAATGATAATACCAACCAAATGGGACGAGACTTTCAGTCCCGTTTTTAATACGTTGGATATTTGAGCGGTGCCGGTAAAAGACAAAGCAAGTTAACGCGGCCGCTACTAAAGTCAAAATGAGATCGTGATAGAAAAATGACGTGATCAGGGCAAAACTAAAGCCAACCATTGAACTCAACGACACCATTGACGTGAGCAGTAACATGATAATAAAGACTGCCGAGACTAGGATGAAAAATTGTGGGTTGTAGGCGAGTAAGACACCAGCTGAGGTGGCCACCGCTTTGCCCCCTTTGAATTTAATCCAAATTGAGAAGGTATGCCCAATGATGGCTGCAATACCAACCAACATGGGGTTGATCGGACTGTGGAAAAGGATGGGTAACAAGCCAGCAGCTGTCCCTTTTAAGAGATCAAGGACGAGTGTGACGGTACCAGCGACTGGACCAAGGACGCGAAAGGAGTTGGTCGTGCCGATATTACCGGAACCTTCATCACGAATATCCTTGTGATAAAAAATGAGGCCAATCCAATATCCCGGTAGTAATGACCCGAGAAAGTAAGCACAGACGAACATCAGTATTGTAGAAAACATAGTTTAACTCCTCAATATTGTGAATAAACACAAAGTTAATTCTATCATAAAAAGTCATCGTAAAGGGGGAGACATATTGAAAATGTTATTTTGAGTCTTGTCAGAATAAGTTTTTTAATCTATGATAATATAGATTGACGCATGATCACGAACAGTTGTTCAATCATGACAATGTTTTAAAATAAGAAAGATATGAGTATTCATGGCAGAAAAAAATCACTATGATTCAGATTCAATAAAAATTCTTGAAGGTTTAGAGGCGGTTCGTAAGCGTCCAGGGATGTACATTGGTTCAACTGACGGCCGTGGTTTGCATCATTTAGTTTATGAAATCGTTGATAATGCAGTGGATGAAGCCTTAGGTGGCTTTGGTAATGATATTCGGGTCACAATCCATGAAAATAATGCCATAACAGTGCAGGATTTTGGCCGTGGGATGCCAGTTGGCATGCACGAATCAGGTAAACCTACGCCTGAAGTTATTTTAACAGTGTTGCATGCTGGTGGGAAGTTTGGTCAAGGTGGCTATGCCACTTCTGGTGGTCTCCACGGGGTGGGGTCATCGGTTGTTAACGCCTTATCTGAAAGTTTGCAAGTCACGATTGTGCGTGATGGTCACAAGTGGCAAGAAGACTTTGTGAACGGGGGCCATCCCGTTGATACGCTCCGTGATCTTGGGCCAACGACTGAGCATTCAGGGACAACGGTTAAATTCAAGCCAGATCCGTCATTATTTAGCGCGACAGTCTACAAGTATGACACGTTATCTGAACGTTTACGCGAATCAGCCTTTTTGATGTCAGGCGTGAAGTTTACCTTAACGGACGAACGTGTGCAACCCGCGCGGGTAGAAACGTACCATTATGAAAAAGGGTTAGAATCATTTGTTGGTTTCTTGAATGAAGATAAGGCCACGATTGGCCCAGTCATGACATTTGAGGGCGAACAATCAGGGATTGTGGTTGAAGTTGCGGCGCAATACAATGATGGCTATTCCGAAACGCTCCTATCATTTGTTAACAATGTGCGGACGCAAGATGGGGGAACCCATGAAGTAGGCTTCCGGACGGCTTGGACAAAAGCCTTTAACGAATATGCCCGTAAGGTCAATTTGTTAAAAGATAAAGATAAAAATCTCGAAGGTACTGACGTGCGTGAAGGCTTAGCTGCCGTTATTTCGCTACGTGTGCCGGAACAATTCTTGCAGTTTGAAGGCCAAACTAAAGATAAACTTGGGACACCAGAAGCGCGCGGTATTGTGGAGTCCGTTGTCAATGAAACGTTGAGTCGTTTCTTGATGGAAAATGGTGATTTTGGTCAAAACTTGATCCGTAAAGCCATTCGGGCACGAGAAGCGCGTGAAGCAGCGCGTAAAGCCCGCGACGAAAGCCGAACGGGGAAGTCCAAGGGACAAAAAGAACGGCTATTATCGGGTAAGTTAGCGCCTGCGCAATCAAAAGATGCGACGCGTAATGAACTCTTTTTGGTCGAGGGTGATTCAGCCGGTGGTTCTGCTAAGCAAGGCCGTGATCGTAAGTTCCAAGCGATTTTGCCTTTGCGTGGTAAGGTTTTGAATACCGAAAAGGCTAAGTTGGTCGACATTTTAAAGAATGAAGAAATTTCAACGTTGATTTATGCCATTGGCGGTGGTGTTGGGAATGACTTCAAAGTCTCTGATACAGCCTTTGATAAAATCATCATTATGACGGATGCCGATGATGATGGGGCGCACATCCAGACACTCTTGTTGACGTTCTTTTATAAGTACATGCGACCATTGATTGAGGCCGGTCGGGTGTATATTGCCTTACCACCGCTTTACCGCGTGAAATATGCATCAAAGAAAATGGCTGACCGATTTGCGTGGACAAATGACGAATTGGAAGCGATTACGAGCCAAAGTGATGCGCGTTATGAATTGACACGCTTTAAGGGGCTGGGTGAAATGAATGCGCCACTCCTATGGGAAACAACCATGAATCCTGAAACACGGACTTTGATTCGTGTGAAAATCGATGATGCTGTACTGGCTGAAAAGCGCGTGACAACATTGATGGGCGATAAGGTTGAACCACGTCGTGACTGGATTGAAGCCAATGTTCACTTTACATTAGATGAGGCGGGTTCAATTTTGGATACGGTTGATGGTGATCCGACAAATGCAAGTGACGTATTTGAAAAAGCCCGTCAGCATGAAAATAAACCAGTCGTCGCGACGAAGTCAGCAGCATCAACGGGACCAGTGATTACGAACTGGCAAAATGGACAAGACAACGGCGCTTGATTTTTGCGTTGTTGGGATTAATTTGACGAAAGTCTTAGTCGCCGCGTACGTTTGTGCGCGGCCTTTACATCTGACTTTGCATGCATTCTATTTGAAAGGAAATGTGTCTAATCGTGTGACGGCTGTTAGACACTCGTATATATGGCAGATCGTATAACTGAACTCTCACTGGAAGCAGTGATGGGGGAGCGCTTTGGGCGCTACTCAAAATATATTATTCAAGAACGTGCGTTACCGGATATTCGGGATGGGCTTAAGCCTGTGCAACGGCGGATTCTTTTTGCGATGGACCAAGATGGTAATACGTATGACCATCCTTATCGTAAATCAGCTAAATCTGTTGGAAATGTCATGGGTAACTTCCATCCGCATGGTGACTCATCAATTTATGAAGCGATGGTACGGCTATCACAAGATTGGAAAGTGCGTGAACCGTTAATTGACATGAACGGTAACAACGGGTCAGTCGATAATGATCCAGCAGCGGCGATGCGTTATACCGAAGCGCGTTTGTCCAAGATTGCTGGCGAAATGATGGCTGATTTGGGACAAGAAACGGTTGATATGGTGTTGAACTTTGATGATACGACCTATGAACCAACTGTATTGCCATCACGTATCCCAAGTTTGTTTATTAATGGGGCAACAGGGATTTCTGCGGGCTATGCCACCGAAATCCCACCGCATAACTTAAAAGAAATCAATGCTGCGTTAATTTACTTGTTGGATCATCCTGAGGCACCGTTATCAGCGTTGATGCGCTATGTCAAAGGTCCTGATTTCCCAACTGGTGGGATTATTCAAGGTCTTGACGGGATTAAAAAAGCGTATAAGACAGGACGTGGTAAGATTGTCGTTCGTGCCAAAACGGAAATTTCTGACCTTAAAGGTGGGAAGAAAAAGATTGAAATTACCGAGTTACCTTATGAAGTTGTCAAGTCAAACTTGGTATCAAAAATTGATGCCATTCGCTTGAATAAGGAAGTTGCGGGCATTGCGGAAGTTCGTGATGAATCAGACCGTGAGGGAATGTCAATTGTGATTGAACTTAATAAGGGAACGAATGCCGAAGGTATTTTGACTTATTTGTTCAAGAAGACAGATCTTCAAATTTCTTACAACTTCAACATGGTGGCCATTCATGACCAACGGCCAGTGACAGTTAGCTTAAAGCAAGGCCTACAAGCGTTTTTAGATTTCCGAAAAGAAGTCGTGTTGAAGCGTTCTGCCTTTGAATTAGCAAAGGCACAAGCCCGTCAACACATTGTTGAAGGCTTAATTCGGATGTTGTCAATTTTGGATGAGGTCGTGACCACCATTCGCGCTTCTCAGAACCGTAAGGATGCCACGCAAAACTTGATTGACAAGTTCCAATTCACCCAACCGCAAGCAGAAGCGATTGTAACTTTGCAACTTTATCGTTTGACTAATACAGACGTTACGCAATTAGAAGCCGAATTTGCGACATTAACCGCTAAGATTAATCATTTGAATTTGATTCTAACAGAAGAATCAGCCTTAAAAGATGTGATTCGTGAGGAATTGACAGCCATTACGAAAACGTATACTACCCCACGTCGCTCACAAATTGAAGCTGAAGTGGAAGATTTGGTCATTGATACAGCGGTTACGATTGCCGAAGAAGATGTCCAAGTATTGGTTTCCCGTAATGGTTACTATAAGCGGGCCTCATTGCGTTCTTATAAAGCATCAGATGCTGACAATGGGTTGGCTGACGATGATTTGCCAGTCTTTGTGGGTCAGTTAAATACCACGCAACATTTGTTTATGTTCACGAATAAGGGGAGTGTCATTTACCGGCCAGTTCATGAATTACCAGACTTCAAGTGGAAAGATACTGGCGAACATTTCTCACAACAGCTAGCTAATTGGCGACCAGATGAATATGTGATCCAAGTGGTCGCAGTTGATCATCTGGCACAAGGTGGGGCGTTTACTATCGTGACAAATGATGGGTTCATCAAGCAAACGGCCTTGGCTGACATGGTGCCTAAAGCTTATAAGAAGAAGACGGCAATGGCCATTAAGCTCAAGACTGATGATAGTCAGGTTGTCAATGTGGCTTATACGCCAACCGTTACGGATCAAGATGTACTCTTGCTCTCACATAATGGTGTTGGGTTACGCTTTGGGCTAAGTGATGTACCAGAAATTGGTGCCCGTACGGCGGGTGTCAAGGCGATGGATCTTCGCGGGGATGATACCATTCAGGCTGCCTTAATGGTGACCTCACCAGATCAACAGGTTGCCATTGTGGCGGAAAACGGCGCCTTTAAATACATGCCAGTTGCTGAAATTAATCATTCAAAGCGTGCTAATAAAGGCTTATTGATCTTTACACAAAAGAAGACCGTGCCTTATCATGTGGCGGCTGCGACGTTGTTTGATCAAGATGTGACCGCACTAGAAATTTTGACAAGTCGCTGGCAAGTACAAGATTTGCAGTTAAGTGACTACAGTCCGTCACAACGTGTGGGTAACGGCCAATATGTTGTGGACGTGAAGAAAAACGGCACGCCTTGGCTGGTTCGGCCTTTGGCGATTGCTGGGACAAAATAATTTTTTTCTGCTAAAATAAACGTATATTGAACGAGGAGACATTCACGCATGGCTAAAACTTTAGTTTTCGGACATAAAAACCCAGATACAGATACAATTGCTTCAGCAATTGCTGCCAGTTACTTCTTAAACCAAATTGGTGAAGAAACAGAAGCAGTTGCACAAGGCACACCCAATGCGGAAACGCAATTTGCTTTGGACTATTTCAAGGTTGCTGCACCGCGGGTGGTGACGTCAGCGGACACAGATACAGTCGTCTTGGTTGATCATAACGAAGCAGCGCAATCAGTTGATAACTTGGCTGATGTCACTGTAACGGGTATTTATGACCATCATAAGTTTGCCTTTACAAATGCAACACCACTTTATATTATTGCTAAGCCATGGGGCTCAGTCGCAACAATCTTGTATTACGAATTCAAGCAAGCACAAATGGCTATCCCAGCAGACGTTGCTGGTTTGTTAGCTTCAGCAATTATTTCAGATACATTGTTGTTAAAGAGTCCAACAACTACAGACTTTGATGTTACAGCTTTGAAGGCTTTGGCTGACATTGCTGGTCTTGAAGACTACGAAGCTTATGGTTTGGCCTTGTTGAAGGCGGGTACAGATTTGTCATCACGCACGGATAAGGAATTGATTGATGGCGATGCCAAGTCATTTGACATGGGTGGTCACCAATTCCGCATTGGTCAAGTCAACACAGTAGCCATTGAAGATGTGTTGTCACGTCAAGCTGGTATTGAAGCGGCGATGACTGAAGAAGGCTATGACAACTTCTTGTTTGTGATTACAGACATTTTGAATTCAAATTCAAAGGCCATTTTCTTGGGTGAAACAACAGCTGCTGTAGAAGCTGCATTTGATGGCCAATTGGTTGACAACGTGATCGACTTACCAGGTGTTGTCTCACGTAAGAAGCAAGTTGTTCCACCACTTGAAGCACAATTTTAAGTCGTGATACCGTGAGTTGTTGGGCAGGGATTATTTAATTTTAACGAACAGGTTTTCGTCAAAATTGATAAAAACGCTTTACACTGATAGGCGGTTCATGTATAATAACTAATTGTATTGACAAGCAAATAATTTTAACAAACCACATTAAGGAGTAAGGATATGCGTATTCACGTGATTCTAGGAAATGATGAAACTGGTGAACGTATTTACTTGACGTCTAAAAACCGTCGTAATACACCAGATCGTCTTGAGTTGAAGAAGTACTCACCAAAACTTCGCAAAGTTGTAACATTTAAGGAGATTAAGTAATATGGCAAAGAAGTCAAAGATTGCTAAGGCACAAAAGCGTGAAGCTTTGGTTGCAAAGTATGCTGAAAAGCGTGCAGCATTGAAGGCGGCTGGCGATTACATCGGTTTGGCTGCATTGCCAAAGGATTCATCTCCAGTACGCGTACACAACCGCGATTTGATTGATGGTCGTCCTCACGCTTATATGCGTGAATTCGGTATGTCACGTTTGAACTTCCGTCAATTGGCACACAAGGGTCAAATTCCTGGTGTGCGTAAGGCTTCTTGGTAAGATCAAGTTTTCGTTGAAATTGCGTAACTTACACCGGTAAGCATTACGTGGGCGCGTTAAAAGTCAATTATTATAGCATCAGCTAAATACAGTGACTGCCTCAATGAGCATAGCGAATGGGGTCATAAAGGTTCACACACAAGTAAAACCACAGCAATGTGGTTTTTTGTTTGGTCAAAAATAGCATGTTGTTTGCACTTTCTTAAAAATTGCGCTATACTAGAGAGTGTTAATTTACATAGATATTGTAAATGAGCGGGTCACAGTATATGGGGCCGGCTCATTTTTTATGAAATTGGCACTTGCTTGCAATACAGATACAAATTCATCAAAGGAGGGTAGGTAAATGGCAAATAAAGTCGAACAAGAAATCACGGCATTGATCACACCGATCTTAGTTGAACAAAACGATTTATTGTGGGATTTAACCTATACAAAAGAAGGTGGCCAAAAGATTTTGCGGATCATGGTTGATAAACCTGATCATGCTTTTATCACGATGGCAGACATCACGGACTTTACCCAGGCCGTTAACGAACTTTTGGATACGGTTGAGCCAGATCCAATTCCGGAAGCATATTTATTGGATATCTCATCACCTGGTGCCGATCGGCCATTAAAGCAGCCTTGGCATTATCGTTGGGCTCAGGAAGCTGACGAAACAATCCTAGTTGCGCTCTTTGCAGCCAAAGAAGGCCAAAAGAAGTGGCAAGGGAAAGTGAAATCTGTGACTGATGATGGGATTGTTTTGTCAACAGCGCAGGGTGACTTATCACTTCAATTTGATGAAATTGCTAAAGCAGTGCTGGATATCCAGTTTTAACGCAATGGGTTGATCCTGTTGTTAAAGGGTTTTGATTGTTGTATCAATACAAAGCTGGCAATCGTTGCCGGAAGAAAGCACACTATTAATTAAATGAGGATAGGCGAATGAGTAAAGAATTAGTCGACGCGCTCGATGCCCTTGAAGCTGAACGCGGGATTGAACGCGCGGTTGTGATTGAAGCCTTGGAAGACGCCTTAAGAGCGGCTTACAAGAAGCAATACAATGCAGAACAGAATGTTGAAGCCGTTTTTGACACTAAAAAAGGGAATGTTGCCATTAAGCAAGTCAAAGTCGTTGTCTTAGACGAAGATTTTGAAAACGAAGATACGGAAATTCCTTTGGAAGATGCTTTGGCAATTAACCGTGCCTATGAACCAGGCGATGAAATTCGTTTTGATGTCACACCAAAAGATTTCGGTCGGATGGCCGCACAAGCCGCAAAGCAAGTGATTGTGCAAAAAATGCGTGAAGCTAGCCGCGAAGCGATTTATAATAAGTTTGCGGACTATCAAGATGAAATCATCACGGGTGAAGTTGATCGTCAAGATACACGTTTCTTGTACTTGACTTTGCCTGGTAATCAAGAAGCAGCCATGGCACCGGCTGATCAAATGCCAAACGAACATTACCGAATGGGTGATCGTATCAAGGTTTTGGTCAACAAAGTTGAAAATAATGCTAAGGGTCCACAAATCTTTGTGTCACGGACAGCGCCTGACTTGGTTAAGCGTTTGTTTGAACAAGAAGTACCAGAAGTGTATGACGGTACAGTTGAAATCATGAGTATCTCACGTGAAGCGGGCGATCGCTCAAAGATTGCGGTTTATACGCATGATGCTGACCTTGACCCAGTTGGGGCTATGGTTGGGCAACGTGGTGCCCGTGTACAAGCCGTTGTTAACGAACTTGGCGGCGAAAACATGGACATTGTGGAATGGGTGGAAGATGAAGCGCAATATATTGCCAACGCCTTGAACCCATCAGAAGTCACAGATGTGATTTTTGATCCAGAAAATGACCGTGCTGTCACAGTCATTGTACCAGACAATCAATTATCATTAGCAATTGGTAAGAAGGGCCAAAACGCCCGTTTGGCAGCCCGCTTGACTGGCTTTAAGATTGATATCAAATCTGAATCTGAAGCCGCTAACAGTCTCGTAGCGGAAGCACCAGTTGTTGTCGAAGACGAAACAAACGAGTAATCTGATAGAAAGGAAACGTGTTTCTGCTCAAACGGGCACAAAGACACGCTAGATATTATGAAACCTAGAAAAATACCTATGCGAAAAGACATCGTTACCGGTGAAATGTTTCCTAAAAAAGAACTTGTGCGTGTTGTGCGCGACAAAGAAGGACATGTGAGCTTAGACCCCACATCAAAAGCCAATGGTCGCGGTGCTTATATTGGTTTGGATCGTGAGATTGCAGCCATTGCAAAGAAAAAGCGCATTTTTGATAGAGCATTTGAGGTGAAGATTCCCGATGAGTTTTATGACGAGCTTATCGCTTATGTTGACCATCAACAAGCGCGACGGGAGTTGTTTGGTGATAAGTAAAGACGACCAAATTTTAAATCTCCTTGGCTTAGCCATGCGTGCTGGTAAGTTAGTATTGGGTTCTGACCCCACATTAACGGCCATTCGTGGCAATAAAGTACAACTGGCTTTTTTCCCAAGTGATGGTGGCCAAAGTCAAGCAAAAAAATTCGCTGATAAAGCAGCGTTTTATCATGTCACACTGATTCAAGACTATACCAAAGCGCAATTAACCGATGCTATCGGCGTAAATCGCAGTGTATTTGCGATTGCGGATCGCGGTTTTAGTCGCAAAATTAAACAATTAATTTCAGAAAAGGAGCGGAACTAAATGGCAGAAGAAAAGAAATTCTCAGGCTCAAACCGTCCTGCACGAAAACAGGCAGTCCCAGAACGTAAGGAATTGCCCGCATCACAACGCCGTCATGCGGCAAAATTGACAGAAGGATCAGCCTCACAAGCAGGTGCTGGTTCACGGTCAAGTCGTCCTGCACGCCCAAATAATGGTCAAGGACAAACACGCAATACCGCTCGTCCAAATGGTACGGCAGCTAGTCGTCCTAACAATGGTGGTAACCGTAATAGCCGTCCTGGCTCACGTTTACAACCAACTGGTGGTCGCCCAGAAATTCGCGAAAAGAAGAGCTGGTCAACTAAGCCACGTGAAGGCCAAGTGGATTACTCAAAGCAAACAGATAACAGCTTGAAGCAATACGTGAGTGAAAACGAAAAGCGTAAGCAAGCTGCCGCTGCGGCTAAGGCACCTAAGAAGCCTGCTGCACCAGCAAAAGCTGCTGCAAAGCCAACTGATGCTAAGAAGCCTGCGGCTAAGGCAGCAACGACAACAACGGCACCAGCAGCTGGCGCAGGTAAGTTTGGTGGTGCTTTGGCATCTGGCAACAACTCAGCACGGAATAACTCACGTAAGCGCAATACCAATGGTACTGGGCAACAAACACCACGTCGTAACGATAAGCCACGTGGTTCAAAGAAGTCACGTCGTATTGCGGCTAAGAAGGGCCCAGTAACGCCAGTGACTGAACGTAAGGAACAGCCACTACCACAAGTATTGGAGTACCGTATTGGTATGAACGTGCAAGACTTGTCAAAGTTGTTGCACCGTGATACAGCTGAAATTATCAAGAAGTTGTTCTTGTTGGGTATCGTGACCAACCAAAACCAATCATTGGATTCAGATACCATTGAAATTTTGGCAGCCGATTATGGCATCGATGCGCAAGTGAAGGAAGAAGAAGACGTCGCTGATATCGATAAGTTCTTTGATGAAGATAACATCGATGAAGACAAGTTGGTATCACGTCCACCAGTTGTTACCATCATGGGACACGTCGATCACGGTAAGACAACTTTGTTGGATTACTTGCGTAACTCAAACGTGACAGAAGGCGAAGCCGGCGGTATCACACAACATATTGGTGCTTATCAGACACAACTTAACGGTAAGACAATCACCTTCTTGGATACACCTGGTCACGCGGCCTTTACGGAAATGCGTGCGCGTGGTGCTAACGTGACTGATTTGACGATTTTGGTTGTGGCGGCCGATGACGGTGTCATGCCACAAACAATTGAAGCTATCAATCACGCCAAGGCGGCTGAAACACCAATCATCGTTGCTGTTAACAAGATTGATAAGCCAGGGGCTAACCCTGATGATGTCATGAACCAATTGATGGCCTATGATTTGGTGCCTGAAGAATATGGTGGTGACACAATCTTTGTTAAGATTTCAGCGAAGTTTGGTCAAAATGTTGACGAATTGTTGGAAATGATCTTGTTGCAAGCTGAAGTGCTTGAATTAAAGGCCGATCCTGATATGCCAGCACGTGGTTCAGTTGTTGAAGCACGTTTGGACAAGGGTCGTGGTCCAGTGGCAACTGTCTTGGTACAACAAGGCACAATGCGTGTCGGTGACCCAATTGTTGTGGGTAACACTTATGGCCGTGTCCGGACAATGACTAATGAACGTGGCGTTGAACTGGAAGAAGCTTTGCCAGCCACACCAGTTCAAATTACTGGTTTGAACGATGTACCACAAGCTGGTGATCGTTTCATCGTTATGGCAGATGAAAAGACAGCGCGTGCCGCCGGTGAAGAACGTGCTAAGCGTGCGCAAGAAGCAGTCCGTAACTCAGGTTCTGTTGTGACTTTGGATACATTGTTTAGCACAATGTCTGAAAAGGCCATGAAGACAGTGCCAGTTATCGTGAAGGCGGATGTGCAAGGTTCTGTTGAAGCACTTTCTGGTTCATTGAAGAAGATTGAAGTCGATGGCGTACGTGTGGATATCATCCATACAGCTGCTGGTGCAATTAATGAATCTGATGTCACTTTGGCATCAGCGTCAGGCGCTATTATTATTGGCTTCAACGTTCGTGCCACACCATTGGCCAAGGCGCAAGCTGACTCTGATAAGGTTGACATTCGCTTCTACAACGTCATTTATAACGCAATTGATGATGTTGAAGCAGCCATGAAGGGTCAACTTGAACCTGTTTATGAAGAGAAGGTTATTGGAACTGTTCTCGTTAAGGAACTGTTCAAGTTCTCTAAGGTTGGTATTATTGCCGGTGCGATGGTTGAAGAAGGTAAGATTACCAAGGACTCAAAGGTTCGTATCATGCGTGATAGCGTTGTGGTTTATGATGGCGAAGTGGCCTCATTGCAACGTGGTAAAGACGCTGTGAACGAAGTGAAGATGGGCTACGAGTTCGGCTTTACAGTTTCAAAGTTCAACGATATTCGCGTCGGCGATGTGGTTGAATCATACATTATGGAAGAAGTTAAGGTAAAGTAAGCCAATCGGCACTTTATCGCTTGTATTAAAAGAAAAAGGGGGCACAAGTTATGGCTAATCCACAACGTGCAGGTCGCCTCGCACAAGAAATCCAACGTGACGTGACGGATCTTTTGCTTAAGCGGATCAATGATCCACGCGTAAAAGACGTGACGGTAACGAGTGTTGATTTGTCTGGTGATTTGCAAATTGCAACAATTTATTATTCAATCTTGTCTGATTTGGCAAGTGATGGGCAAAAAGCGCAAGCTGGTTTGGAAGCGGCAAGTGGTTTGATCCGTAAGGAATTAGGGGCACGCTTGACGGTTTACAAGACACCTGAATTACGCTTTGTTCGTGATCAATCTGTCCAATATGGTAATCATATTGAAGATTTGATTCGCAAGCTACATGCTGAAAATTAATAAATGATAACATCTCAACGCTACTCTAAAAGGGGTAGCGTTTTTTGTGTTAGAATAGACTTATATTAATTTGACTAAAAAATGAGGACTTCGAAAATGACAAGCTTGCCACAATCTTTAAACCCAATCATTGCCGATATGGCACCTGATCGGTTATTGGGCTTTCAAGAAAAAGTGCGCGATATTCCAGGTGTGTTAAAGCTGACGTTTGGTGAGCCTGGCTTTGCAGTTGATGATCGTATCAAACAGGCAGCGGTTGCGGCGATTGAAGGTGATCGTTCACACTACGCCGAGAGCCAAGGTGAACGGGCATTACGCTTGGCAGCAGTCGATTATTTTAATCAAGCCTATCATTTAAATTATGCTGGTGAAGAAAATGTGATTGTCACGCTGGGTGTCAGTGAAGCCATCAACGTGGTTTTCCATACCTTGTTGGCCGATGGAGACGGGTTATTAATGCCTGAACCCGCTTACGGGCCATACTTTACCTCACTAGAATTGGCGCGTGGGACGCGGATTACCATTGACACCACGCCTAATCGTTTTAAGCTGACACCAGAAATGGTTGAAGAAGCCATTGCCAAAGCCACGGTACCAGTGCGGGCGATTTTGATGAATTACCCAACCAATCCAACGGGTGTAACCTATTCACGTGATGAAATTATGGCACTGGCCGCCACGTTCAAAAAGCATGGCATCTGGGTCATCTCGGATGAAATTTATGCGGTGCTGACTTATGATCAAGAACACGTGTCATTTGCGGAAATTATTCCTGATCAAACGATTTATATTAATGGTTTATCAAAGTCACATGCGATGACAGGTTATCGCGTCGGCTTTATCTTGGGGGCCGCAGAAGTAATTGCGCAAATGCAAAAAGTCCACGGGGCGTTGACGTTTGCCATTCCAACGTTTATTCAAGATGCCGCATTGGTCGCCTTGCGCGATGTGACCACAGCGCCACAAGCAATGCGTGATGTTTACAAAAAGCGACGCGATCGCATTTTGCCACAATTAGTTGCGTTAGGTTTTGATGTCGTGGCACCAGAAGGGGCGTTTTATTTGTTTGCCAAGTTACCAGCTGATTTAGGGGATGATGGCGATGAATTTGCGTTACAGTTAGCAAAAGAAGGTAAAGTTGCCGTGATTCCAGGGTCTGGTTTTAGTGCGGCGGCCAAAGCTTATATCCGGATCTCTTATGCAGCATCCGATGAAGATTTGGATGAGGGTATGCGACGGTTGACAGCTTATATTAAGCAACGTCGTGGGAATTAAGTGAGAGGTAGTCTATGAACTGGTGGCAAAATTTATTTATATCATCCAGCAAGCACGCAACAGTGGCATCAACCGGACAATTAAATGCTGTTCAGATTGCGCGTAAATCGGAATTGCCTGTCATTGTGGCACCAGTCACGGGACAACTGCAAAGAATTACGCTCGATAATGACCAGTTAAACAATCGTCATGGTTTTATGATGATTCCAAACGGCCGTGATATCATGTCACCAGTGGCAGGGATTGTCACAGATGCGGTACCACAGGCGATCACAATTCGCAGTGAACGTTACGGGACTGTTACCGTGCAAGTGATGTGTGAAAAGGCTCAGGATGTCAGATTGGCATCTTATCGTGCGGGGCAACAATTACACGCAGGCGATTTGATTGGTTCAGTTCGTCAGCACGATCAGTCTGTTCGCGTGTATGTCTTATTTGAAGCGCAGGCGACGCCATTTGTCAGCTATGGTGAAGTTTATGCTGGACAAAATATCTGGCGGTCGCAAGAGGAAATCGATGCAAAAGAATAATCCAGTTGACGGCATCTTGGTCGTCAATAAACCAAAAGGGGTCACGTCATTTGACGTCGTGGCCAAAGTAAGGCGCGCTGTCGGTCAAAAAAAGGTCGGTCATGCTGGGACGTTAGATCCCAATGTTGATGGTGTCTTAGTTGTCGCTTTGGGAAAAGCAACCAAACTAATTGATGAATTACAAGCACGACCAAAACGTTATATCGGCGAAATTACGTTAGGTTTTGCAACGGAAACTGAAGACCTTGACGGGCACGTGGTAGCCGAACAACCGATTACAACGCCTTATACGGACGCAGCCATTGATCAGGCTATTGCGCAATTGAACGGGCCAATTCAACAAGTACCACCGATGTTTTCAGCTGTTAAAGTCGCCGGCAAACGTCTATATGAATACGCACGGGCAGGTGAAACTGTGACGCGACCAGTTCGTGATGCCATGATTTATGATTTTCATCGGACATCAGCAGTGCGTTATCAGCAACAACAGCAAAAATTTAACTTTGAAGCAACAGTGTCAAAAGGGACGTATATTCGGACACTGGCCGTTGACACCGGTAAGCAATTAGAAGTCCCAGCGACCATGACCAGCTTAACGCGAACGATGGGGAGCGGGATGCCTTTGTCAGCGGCAACGCCATTAGAAACGATCACGTCGTTGCCACGAGAAGATGTCTTAAAGCTAGTCGTCCCCATTCAAACGGTGTTGACATGGCCGGTGAAAGCTTTGACGGATGACGAGTGGTTTGCGGTCAAAAACGGGCAAAAAATCACCACCTGGCCAGCGGCCGACACTTATTTGCAGTTAACTTATCAAGGGGAATTAAAGGCAGTTTATGCGTATCAAGCTGCTGAACACCACTGGCAATCACGCTATGTGTTTACAAACGAATAACTATGATAGAAACCGTTCCGTTACATTATCCAATTCAAAATTTTGAATCATCGCAACCTCAAGTGGTGACGATGGGCTTTTTTGATGGGGTCCATTTGGGTCATCAAGCAGTGATACAAGCAGCTAAAGCGGAAGCTGATCGGTTAGGGGTACCGCTAGCGGTCCTAACTTATGATCCGCATCCAGTTGTGGTGTTTAAGACCCTCACGCAGCCCTTACATTATTTAACGCCACTTGATCAAAAGGTGGCCTTATTTGAAGCGCTGGGCGTTGATCGCGTGTATGTGATGCGCTTTACCTCGCAATTGGCACAACTTGCGCCCCAGCAGTTCGTCGATGAGGTGCTATTGCCCTTACAACCAATGACTGTGGTTGCGGGGTTTGATCACCTCTATGGTGGTGATCAACAGACGGCCAATATGCAAGTATTAGATCAGTACGCCGCCAACCGCTTTGATGTGATTACGGTACCACCTTTTGAAGAGTCACACCAAAAAGTAGGCTCTTCGGCAATCCGACGTGCGTTAGACGCTGGCGATATGCAAACAGTTAATCATCAGTTAGGGCGTGTTTATCAAACGACTGGCACAGTTGTTCATGGTGAAGCACGCGGACGTGAGTTGGGTTTCCCCACGGCTAATATTCAAACACCAGAATTAGAATGGCTGCCTGGTATTGGGGTTTATGTGGTTGGGATTGAAATTGCTGGACAGTGGTATCAAGGGATGGCAAGTATCGGCCGAAACGTCACATTTGGTGATGCCCGACCAATCACTGTTGAAATCAACATTTTAGATTTCAAACAACAAATTTATGGGGAAGCGGTGACGGTTGCTTGGCATCATTACTTACGCGGCGAAGTCAAATTCACGTCGGTACCTGATTTAATCACGCAGTTACAGCACGATGAACAGGCGACACGACAGTATTTTAAAGCACTTAACAAGCGTTAAGTGCTTTTTATTTGGCACTCGAATAAAAAGAGTGCTAAAATGCTTGCATTTTTTTCGGAAAGGGTGTATGATAATAGATGTTAGCAGTTGGTATCTATGAGTGCTAAAACGGAGGTGATGGCATGCTAACAGAAAGACAAAAATTAATTTTAAGCGCCATCATTTACGAGTACACACACACTGCGCGAGCAGTCGGGTCGAAAAGTTTGCAGGAACAGCTTGATATTAAAGTGAGTTCCGCAACAATTCGTAATGAAATGGCTGCATTAGAGTCAGCTGATCTGATTAAAAAACTACATACTTCAGCGGGACGGGTACCGTCATGTGCTGGTTATCGTTATTATCTCAATCACCTCATGGCGACACGTCCCGCAACACAGCAAGATGTGGCGATGGTGATGCATTCGTTTCGTGGGATTTTTCATGAAATTGATGACTTGCTTGACGAAGCTGCGCGGACGCTATCGGAATTAACCGGCGCAACCGCTTTGATTTTGAAGCCAAAAGGGTTAAACATCAAAGTGTCTGGGTTCCGTTTGGTGCCGTTGGAGAATCATCAGTTAATTGCCGTGCTGGTAACCAGTGACGGTAAAGTGACAAGTCAGACATTCAAATTACCACGCGAGTTGGCGATATCATCGTTAGATAGTATGGTTAAGTATATCAATGACCAGATGATTGGCCATCCGATTTTGGAAGTGTTGCAACTGATGCAATCAGATGAGTTGCCAACACAAATGAATCGGGTGATTAAGACACCAGCTGCCTTCTTGCAATTGTTTGGCGACGTCTTAGCACGATCGATTGGCGATAATGTGCATATTGGTGGTCGACTGAACGTGTTGGATTTTGGTGAAAATGTTGATGAAACACAGAAAGTGAAGCATTTGCTAGAGTTTCTGTCATCAGCACCTGATATCCGGCGTGTGGCGACAGCTGTCCCACATCAGGTGACAGTTAAGATTGGGCAAGAAATCGATGAACCCTTATTACAATCCTTTAGCTTGATTACGAGTGCCTTTCAGGTACCAAATCAAGGGAATGGGGTGATTGCATTACTTGGCCCAATTCGGATGCCTTATGCGCGCAACGTCTTGTTGATGGATGCCTTTGGTGAAGCGTTAAGCCAAAAGATGCTCGAATATACATAAATTAGGAGGTCACTTACGTGGCAGATGAAGCGAAAGAAGCAATGAAGAACGACGAAGAAATCGTTGTAGAAGATGGCGCAGTTGATGATGAAGCTGTAACGGAACAAATCGAAGCAGAAACTGATGTTTTGCAAGAAGATGAAGCACCAGTAGAAAGCTCAGAAGCAAGTCAAATTGCAGACCTTGAAGCTAAGGTTGCGGAATTAGAAGACAAGCTGTTGCGTTCGCAAGCGGAAATTCAAAATATTCAACAACGTCATGCCCGCGAAGTGCAAAATGTGCGCAAGTATGATGGTCAGAAATTGGCCGGCGCAGTTTTGCCAGCGGTTGACAATCTTGAACGCGCATTGCAAGTTGAAGCAGATGATACAGTAACAAAGCAAATTAAAACAGGTGTTGAAATGACACTGAAGACATTGGTGCAAGCCTTAGCTGATAATGGTATTTCAGCAACGGGTGAAGTCGGAGAAGCATTTGACCCAACGAAGCACCAAGCCATTCAAAGTGTTGAGTCAGAGGATGTTGCGTCTGATGAAATTGCCGCTGTTTTGCAAAAAGGCTATATGATTCAAGATCGCGTCCTTCGACCAGCAATGGTTGCCGTGGCGAAATAACAATAATTGTCATGGTGATTCAGCATGTGCACCACACCTTAAAAAGTTAAAAAATAAAAGATTAAAAAAGTAAAGGAAGAATTAATTCATGTCAAAGATTATCGGTATTGATTTAGGAACAACAAACTCAGCAGTTGCCGTCCTCGAAGGTGGCGAACCAAAGATCATCACAAACCCAGACGGCGGTCGCACAACACCATCTGTTGTGTCATTTAAGAATGGCGAAACACAAGTTGGTGACGTGGCTAAGCGTCAAGCCATCACAAACCCTGACACAATTATTTCAATTAAGTCACACATGGGTGAAGCTGGCTACAAGGTCAACGTTGACGGTAAGGACTACACACCACAAGAAATCTCAGCCATGATTTTGCAATACATCAAGGGTTATGCTGAAGATTACTTGGGTGAAAAGGTTGAAAAGGCTGTTATCACAGTGCCTGCTTACTTCAACGATGCACAACGTCAAGCAACTAAGGATGCTGGTAAGATTGCCGGTCTTGAAGTTGAACGTATCATTAACGAACCAACAGCCGCTGCGTTGGCTTACGGTTTGGACAAGTTGGATAAGGATGAAAAGATCCTTGTTTACGACTTGGGTGGTGGTACATTCGATGTTTCTATCCTTGAATTGGGTGATGGTGTCTTTGAAGTTTTGTCAACAAACGGTGACACACACCTTGGTGGTGATGACTTCGATAACAAGATCATTGATTACTTGGCTGAACAATTCAAGGCTGAAAATGGCATTGATTTGAAGGAAGACAAGTTAGCTTTGCAACGTTTGAAGGATGCCGCAGAATCAGCTAAGAAGACGTTGTCTTCAGCAACTGAAGCACAAATTGATTTGCCATTTATCGCTTCAGGTGACCAAGGCCCATTGCACTTGCAAACATCTTTGACACGTGCAAAGTTCAACGAATTGACAGCTGACTTGATCAAGAAGGCTGAACAACCAGTTTTGAACGCTTTGAAGGATGCTGGTTTGTCATTCTCAGACATCGATGAAATCATCTTGAACGGTGGATCAACACGTATTCCTGCCGTACAAGAATCTGTTAAGAAGTTGACTGGTAAGGAACCTAACCACTCAATCAACCCTGATGAAGCGGTTGCCCTTGGTGCAGCGGTTCAAGGTGGTGTGATTACTGGTGACGTGAAGGACGTTGTCTTGTTGGATGTGACACCTTTGTCATTGGGTATCGAAACAATGGGTGGTGTCTTCACAAAGTTGATCGATCGTAACACAACGATCCCAACATCAAAGTCACAAGTCTTCTCAACAGCTGCCGACAACCAACCAGCCGTTGATATCCATGTCTTGCAAGGTGAACGTTCAATGGCGGCCGACAACAAGACTTTGGGTCGTTTCCAATTGTCAGATATTCCTGCTGCAAAGCGTGGTGTGCCACAAATCGAAGTGACATTTGACATTGACCGTAACGGTATTGTTTCTGTTTCTGCCAAGGATTTGGGTACGCAAAAGGAACAAAAGATTACGATCCA
>X172_European_Greenfinch__coassemble_848_pt1 | contig 70379 bp, 68 predicted proteins | sample X172_European_Greenfinch__metabat2_low_PE_006 | metagenome-assembled genome bin X172_European_Greenfinch | reverse complement strand
GGCAGTAATATGGCGTTCGCCCACTAAGCTCGATGATTTGAAACCTGGTGTTTTACAGCCGGTGTTACGTAACTTGCCATTGCAGCCAGTACATTTGATGTATCATCAGAAATAGTTGGTAAGGGGTCGCATATGCAACAGAAAATAGGTGTTTTAGCAGATGTACATGGTAATTTAACCGCCTTAGAGGCGGTTATTGCTGATGCAAAAAATCAAGGGGTTACTGAATTCTGGTCACTAGGAGACATCGCCACCTATGGCCCCAATACGGTTGCGAGTTATCGTCTATTGCATCATGAAAATACGACAGTGTTTTTACAAGGTAATTGGGAATCGAGTTACCAAGAATACGAGCGCGCAACGGCGGTGAATTTGGACGATGCCGCTGAAGTTGCATTTTTAAATTGGATGGCGCGTGATTATGCGCAATTTACAGTCGCTGAGATAGCACAAATTCAGCAATTACCAATTGCGACAACGATTGAACGTTTTGGCCGCCGTTTTTACTTATCACATCACACTCCCACACAAAATTATGGTGATGCACTACTGGCTGATGCGCCACAAGAAAATTTCAATCAGATGTTAACCGGTCGCGATGCGGATATGGCGATTTACGCCCACATTCATGCGCAAATCATGCGCACAGATGCTGTGACGCAAGTGGACAATCATTTTCAAATGCATCGCATTCTAAATACTGGAACTGTCGGTCAGTCTTATCAACTCACACCCCAAGGGATGGTCGCACAATACTTAGTGCTCACATTAGATGATGTTGTTGGTGTCGTGAGCACGGACTTTAGGCGCGTGAATTTTGATACCCAATTAGAAATATCACGTGCCCAGTCTGTTGACTGGCCGTTTGCAGCGGAATACGTGTGCATGTTACAAACAGGCCATTTCACACGTGATCGTGATAGTTTGCGTGGCAATGACAATTTTTTGATGTATCAAACCCAAGCCAAACACTTTTTAACACAACTAAAGGAGCAACATTATCGCAAAAGTTAAAACACAATTTATTTGCTCAAACTGTGGTTTCACGTCAGCGCGCTATCTGGGTCGCTGCTCAAACTGTGGTGAATGGGGCACATTTGTCGAAGAAAAAATTCTGCCAGATACCAACGATCGGAAAAGTCGGGTGAGCCTTGATGGTCGTACGGCTAAGGTTGAAAATATTAATGAGGTGACATCAGAGGAAACACCGCGTGTTGCCACGAACCTTAAAGAACTGAACCGCGTGTTAGGTGGTGGGGTGGTTCCAGGTTCAATGGTGTTGATTGGTGGGGATCCAGGCATTGGGAAATCAACTCTCTTGCTCCAAGTCTCTGGGCAATTGGCCCATGAAGGTCGTGTGTTATACGTGACTGGGGAAGAATCTGCCACCCAAGTGAAGCTACGGGCAGATCGTTTGGGTGTTGGGAATGATGAATTTTACCTCTATCCAGAAACAGATATGACGGCGATTAAAAAGCAAATTGAATCGCTGCAACCAGATTTTGTCGTGATTGACTCAGTACAAACGATGCAGGAACCAGACGTGACGTCCGCCATTGGCTCCGTGTCACAAATCCGAGAAGTTACGGCAGATTTATTGCAAATTGCTAAAACCAATAACATTTCTATTTTTATCGTTGGTCACGTGACTAAAGATGGGGCGATTGCTGGACCAAAGATTTTGGAGCATATGGTCGATACGGTGCTCTATTTTGAAGGTGATAGTAACTATAAGTACCGTATTTTACGTGCGGTGAAAAATCGTTTTGGTGCCACCAATGAACTGGGTATTTTTGAAATGCGTGACGGCGGCTTGATTGAAGTCGCTAACCCATCAGAAATCTTTTTGGAAGAACGGTTAGCTGGGGCAACTGGGTCGGCCATTGTGGTCGCCTTAGAAGGTTCACGCCCAATTTTGGTGGAGTTGCAAGCTTTGGTGACGCCCACCGTCTTTGGAAATGCGCAACGGACGGCATCCGGATTAGATCGTAACCGTGTGTCGTTAATAATGGCCGTTTTGGAAAAGCGCGCCAATCTCTTGTTGCAAAATCAAGACGCTTATCTGAAAGCTGCCGGTGGGGTGAAACTGGATGAACCCGCAATTGATTTGGCGATTGCCGTGGCGCTGGCCAGTTCTTATCACGATAAAGAATCGCGGCCAAGTGACGTCTTTGTCGGTGAAATTGGGTTAACTGGGGAAATCCGGAGTGTGGCTGATATTGAAAGTCGGTTGAAGGAGGCGCGCAAGCTTGGCTTTAAACGGGCGATTGTACCAAAGAATAACTTGAATGGGGTCACACTCCCTGAAGGGATTCAAGTAATTGGCGTCGCCACGTTACGGGAAGCGTTGCAATTAGCCTTAGATTAAAGGGGGTAACATGTGGGATCTGATTCCTGGTGATCTATTTATTTTGGTGCATAATGGGTTATATCGTTATGTTTCACGTGGAACAGGTTATCGAGGGCGTTGGTGGTTAGGTGTGCTGATAACTACGGTGTTAGGCGTTATCCAAGTCGGCTTAGGCTGGCTGACGTTAGTAGTTGGGCTTAGCGATGCCCTAATTTTGTGGGGGAAAGTTGCCGTTATGGCGATATTGCTGGTGATCATGGCCGGTCTAGGATGGGTGCTATACCACTGGGTACGGTTACTGAGACGTTTGGTACGGCAACAAGATGCGCCAATCCACGCTCATCGTCATTAAATCGATAACGTTTGAAGGTCAGGTTAGCACCTGACCTTTTGTTTTGCGAATATGGGGCCAATTGGAATTTTGTCGAGGTAATGTTGTACAATAGAGTAGATAAATAACGGGATAAACCGTATAACTGAGGAGGAAATGCGTTAGCCAAACCACTTGTCTAACGCTTTATATCACATGACAGAAGACATTCGTGTTCGCTATGCCCCATCACCAACAGGACATTTACATATTGGTAACGCGCGTACCGCAATCTTTAACTGGCTTTTTGCGCGCCACTACAACGGCCAATTCATTATTCGGATTGAAGATACAGATTCAGCCCGTAACATCGCTGACGGTGAAAAGTCACAATTAGAAAACTTGGCTTGGCTTGGCTTGGACTGGGATGAATCACCAGAAAAGCCAGGTGCTTACGGCCCATACCGCCAATCAGAACGTAACGCTCAAGGCATTTACCAACCCTTTATTGATGAATTGTTGACTAAGGGCTTGGCTTATAAGTCATATAAGACATCAGAACAATTGGCTGCTGAACGTGAAGCGCAACAAGCCGCTAAGCAAGCACCACATTACGTTTATGAATATGAAGGTTTGACGGATGAAGAACGCGAAGCCAAGTATGCGGAATTTGAAGCGCAAGGGTTAAAGCCCGTGATTCGCTTCCGTGTCCCAGAAGAAAAAGTTTATGCTTGGGATGACATCGTGAAGGGTCATATCGAAATCGGTGCCAAGGAAATTGGTGGCGACTGGGTCATTCAAAAGGCCGATGGGATGCCAACCTACAACTTTGCGGTGGTTGTCGATGATCATTTGATGAAGATTTCTCACGTGTTACGTGGGGATGATCACGTCTCAAACACACCCAAGCAAATGATGATTTTTGAAGCATTGGGTTGGGATGTGCCAAAGTTTGGTCACATGGCCTTGATTATCAACGGTGAAACCGGCAAGAAGTTGTCAAAGCGTGACGAAAACGTGTTGCAATTCGTGGAACAATACAAGGATTTGGGCTATCAACCACAAGCGATGGTGAACTTTATTGGCTTGCTTGGTTGGTCACCAAAGGGTGAAGACGAAATCTTCTCCCTTGAAGAATTCACACAAATGTTTGACGAGAACCGTTTGTCAAAGGCCAACGCGAAGTTTGACCAAAAGAAGTTAGAATGGATTAACAACCAATGGATGCGTCGTGATTTGGATCAAGTGATGCCACAATTGATTCAAGAATTGGTCAATGCGGACTTAATTAGCGCAGAAGATGCCGAAACGAAGCGCGATTGGTTAACACAAGTCATTAAGGTTGCCGGTGTGGAAGGGATTTCCTATACACGCGAAATTGTTGACTTAGTGCGTCGCCCATTCTTTGAATTAAGTGATATTACGGATGAAATGGTCGATTATCTCACAAATGATGAAGGCCGTCAGGTCTTTGCAGCCTGGGAAAAAGCTTACACAGCCTTGCCAGAATCAGCGACTGCAGAAGATTACATGGCAGCTATTCGTGAGATTCAAAGCACACTTGAAATCAAGGGCCGCAACTTGTGGAATCCAATTCGTATCGCGACAACACATGAAGTGCAAGGACCAAACTTGCCAGAAATGTTAGTCGTATTGGAAAAAGACAAGGTCTTAGCGACAATGGCCGATGTTAAAGCTAAATATTTAGCCTAATTTAGGCAAATCATAAAGGTGCTTCGGGTTGACTGAGGCGCCTTTTTTGATGCACTTTGTGACAGCAAATCCGAGGACAGTTGGCAGGATTTGGCATACAATGGGGTAACAGCTCATAAAGAAAGTGTGAATACCATGTATGCAGTAGAAATGTTAAATTATGGGGAACCGACGGTCTTGGTCGATAACCTATCGGCAGCAATGCCGATGATTAAACCCAAACAGGTATTGGTGAAACAACGGGCGACGGCAATTGACCCTTATGATGTGAAGTTTCGGCAAGGATTGATGGGAACAGATAAGGCAACGCCGCTCATTCCAGGGTCATCAGTGGCAGGGGTTGTCGTGGCGGTTGGCGCTGAAGTGACGGCATTTGCAGTTGGTGACCGTGTGGCGGCATCGACACATTTGAAAAGCTATGCCGAATTTGTGCCAGTTGGGCAATCCCTACTCGCTAAAATTCCCGACGCAGTGAGTGATGTCCAAGCGGCTGCGGCGGTACTGGGTGGGCAAACCGGTTATCAAATGATGACCAAAGACTTAGCAGTTCAGCCAAGTGATACGGTACTCATTCAAGGTGGTGCTGGATCGGTTGGTTTCACAGCTATCCAGGTTGCGAAGTGGCTTGGGGTACAAACGCTTTATACGACAGTCCGTGGTCAGGCAGCAGCGGCCGTTGTGCAGGCCGTTGATCCGACACTGAAGGTCATTGATAGCCAAACGACGTCGCTGCAAGCAGCGATACCGGCAGGTGTGGATGTGATTTTAGATACGATTGGCGGTGATACCTTGCAGACATCACCGGCCGTTTTGAAGCCGACTGGGCGATTGGTGTCATTGGTTGATACTATGGCTGATCCGCGTGTGACGATGGGCTATTTGCAATCTAACGGAACACAACTCGCCGAATTATTGGCTCTAGTAGCCCAAGGTCAGGTGGTTGTGAACATTGCGGACACACGTCCATTTAATGCGGCAAACGTCCGCGATTTTCAAACGCGCCAACACGTACTGGGCAAACTTGTGCTGACATTTGACTAAAAAGTATCACTTCGGTGATACTTTTATTTTGTAAGTAATCGTGATTTTTTTCACGTAATAAAAAATTAATGCCGATTTGTCATAATAAAAGTTTACAAATGCGCGAAAAACAGGTACAATTTATTTGTAAAATAATTCACATGGAAAAGGAGTATGCTTAACATGAAAGCAGCAGTTGTACGTGAAAATCCAGATGGATATGTTGATTTGATTGAAGATTGGGAACCAAAGCCATTAGCCTTTGGTGAAGCATTAGTTGATATTGAATATGTTGGCCTTTGCCACACTGATTTGCATGTGGCGAATGCTGATTTTGGTAATCCAAATGAACTTGGACAACGTAATGGTAAGTTCCGTCGTGTTATCGGTCACGAAGGTGTTGGTCGTGTGTCAAAGTTGGCTGAAGGTGCCAGTGATTACCTCAAGATTGGTGATCGTGTTTCAATCGCTTGGTTCTTTGACGCCTGCGGTGTGTGTGACTACTGTGTGACAGGTAACGAAACATTCTGCCGTAAGGTACGCAACTCAGGTTACACAATTGATGGTGCGATGTCACAACAAGCTGTTGTGAACGCCAAGTACGCCGTTAAGGTGCCAGAAGGTTTGGACCCAGTACAAGCAACATCAATTACATGTGCCGGTGTGACAATGTATAAGTCATTGAAGGTCGGTGAAACAAAGCCAGGACAATGGGTATCAGTTCATGGTGCTGGTGGTTTGGGTAACTTGGCCGTTCAATATGCCCACAATGTCTTTGGTGCACATGTTGCTGTTATTGATGGTAACGATGACAAGTTGGCTGCCGCACAAGAAAACGGTGCTGAAGTATTGATCAACCGTAAGAAGGTTGATGATGTCGCAGCTGAAGTTCAAAAGGCTACTGGTGGTGTGCACAATGCGCAAGTGACAGCCGTTAACGCCGCTGCCTTTGATCAAGCCGTTGATTCACTACGTCCAATGGGTAAGTTAGTGGCGGTTGCTTTGCCACAAGGTGACATGGCTTTGAATATTGCCAAGACAGTCTTGGATGGTATTGAAGTACGTGGTTCATTGGTTGGTACACGTGCCGACTTGAAGGAAGCCTTCCAATTTGGTGCCGAAGGTAAGGTTAAGCCAATCGTTGAAAAGGTTGCCTTTGCCGACATGAACGAAGTGATTGATGAAATGAAGGCTGGTAAGATTACTGGTCGTAAAGTATTCGACTTCACAGTATTATAATAAAAAAAATCGTCCACACTTGGACGATTTTTTTTATATGTGTTAAGCAGCGTGTCGTTGTCTTGGACATAGCAGTTTTTGTATGCCTGTGTTAGAATTGGGTAACAAATGTATTGGAGGAAACGACCTCTTTTCTGATGAAAGATAGGTCAGTAATAAAGCATGCCATACTTTACACAACAACTTTTTAGCGGCCAGCGTGATCGTATTTTGCGTGTTGTTGATACCGCTAGTGCGGATCAAGCAACGGCTGGTTTTATCCACTTGTTCGACGAACGTCGTGTTTATGATTTTGACTATGCGACAGAAATAACGGAGGGCCGCATCACGCAAGCAGAGTTTGACGTTGAAGGCGAAGCTAATAATACGTTTAGTGTTAACTTCATGCCAATCGTGAACGATGATGACGAAATTCCAGGCGAATTATTTGAAGAATGGGCCGCCCTAATCGGGCGCGAATACGCCTTGATGCCACACGTGCACATCAATATGTATCAACAAGCCTTGAAGCCGGAAATTGAACAAATTGATGAACCGACATTTGAAGCGCGTTTGTTAGAATTAATCACGCGTATTTTAGGCTCATCAATGGTCGGCTTTACTGAGAAGTCGCTCACATTATTCCCAAGTTATTTAGTGCAAGAACAGCAAGCGGAACAAGTCCCACAAGGACCAACAACCCAAATTATCTTGCCAGACTAAAATAAGAAATAAATTGACATAAAATAAGAACTATCTTAAAATAACAATATGTTAATAAAGTGATGACGAGTCAATTATTTGGCTACTAACCGTCAAACAGGACGCTGGGCTGCACACCAGACTGTTTGTCGCGCCCTGCTAATCAAAGTGATTAACAGGGTCTTTTTATTGGCAATACATTGGAAGGAATAGTCTACAGGTGGCGACTATCGCGTAGACAAACGTATCATATGACAAACAATCATCTCGTTTTACAAACGGATTTTGGATTACAGGACGGGGCGGTAAGTTCAATGCGTGGTGTGGCTTATGGGGTGGCTAGTGATATAATCATTAGTGACCTGACCCATGGCATCACACCGTTTAATATTTTTGAAGGGTCATTTCGGTTGTTTCAAACATTTAGTTATTGGCCAGCTGGTACGGTATTTGTCTCCGTTGTGGATCCTGGTGTAGGATCCAAGCGGCTCTCAATTATTGCTGAGACAACTGGTAGCCATTATATTGTGACACCGGATAATGGGACGTTGTCTCATCTTTTGGCGCATGGGCTGATTGCGAGTGCGCGTGTTATTGATGAAACAACACAACGGTTACCAGGATCAGAAAAATCTTCGACATTTCATGGTCGTGATATTTATGTCTACAATGGGGCACAGTTAGCCAGTGGTCAAATCCAGTACACCGATTACCAACAAGTATTGCCGGTTGATCAATTGGTGAAGTTGCCAATGCAACCAGGGCGCTATCAAACGACGGCGTCTGGGGTTACACAGTTAGTTGGAAATATTGATATTACTGATGTTAATTTTGGCTCGTTGTGGTCAAATATTCCAGTAAAAGAATTTGAAAAGTTCAATTTAGCATATGGGGATGTCTTGCGTGTCCAAATTCAACATCAAGGGCATACCATGTTTGATGACGTCTTACCTTATGTGCATACGTTTACGGACGTGGCACCAGGGGAACCACTAATTTATATTGATTCTGTCTATACCGTGGCGTTTGGTGTGCATACGGGTAGTTTTGAACAAACGTATCATGTGGGTGCTGGACCTGAATGGGCGGTTACCTTAACAAAAGTGTCGGCGTGATCTAAAAAGTGAGGGAGTAATATGCAAAAAAAGCAACAAAAAACTGGTTTTTCAGTTCGGTCAGTCGTTGCCACAGGAATTGGGGCAGCCGTATTCTTTGTGTTAATGAAATTTATTGCTATTCCCACGGGTGTACCGAATACCACCATTAACGTGGCAGAAGGCTGGTTGGCCTTAATAGCGAGTTTATTTGGGCCGATTGTTGGCCTACTGGTGGGTATTATTGGGCACACCTTAAATGATGCGGTCACTTATGGTGCACCGTGGTGGTCTTGGGTAATTGCTGATGGTGTTTTTGGTTTCTTATTAGGATTGAGTAAAAAGTCGCTTGCCTTGGAATATGGCACATTAACGACTAAAAAAATCATTCAATTTAACATTTGGCAAGCAGTGGCCAATATCATTGCTTGGGTGATTATCGCCCCACTTGGTGACATTTTAATCTACAAAGAAGCCGCTCAAAAAGTTTTCTTGCAAGGTGTTGTGGCAGCAGCCGTGAACACCATCTCCGTGGCGGTTATCGGCACACTTTTGTTAATCGCTTACGTCAAGTCGCGACCAAAAAAGAGCAGTTTGCGTAGCGAGTAAATCAGCAAGCGTTGCTTGCGTACATATCTTATCAATAAGGGGCATTATGGCAACACCACTCATTGAATTTAAAAACGTGACATTTAAATATCATGCACAAGCTGAACCGACTTTGCATGACGTGAGTTTCCAAATTTTCCCTGGCGAAAAAGTTTTAATTGCCGGCGCTTCTGGTTCCGGTAAAACCACGTTACTGCGTTTGCTGAATGGTCTGATTCCCCATGCTTATGCGGGCGATATTTCGGGTCAAATGACACTTAACAGTCGCGACATTTCAGCGCAAAGTTTATTTGAACTATCATTACAAGCAGGAACGGTTTTACAAGACGCCGACGCGCAATTTGTTGGGTTGACGGTCGCTGAAGACATTGCCTTTGCTTTGGAAAATGATCAGCAGCCAGTAGCCCGCATTAAAGCCGAAGTGGCAAAATGGGCACAGCGCTTTGGCATAAGTAATCGGCTAGAGTTGGCACCGCAAATGTTGTCAGGTGGTCAAAAACAACGCACAGCCATGGCAGGGGTGCTGGTTGATGATGGTAAATTACTCTTATTTGATGAACCCTTAGCCAGTTTAGATCCAGCAGCAGGCTGGGATGCGATGACCATGATTGACCAGTTACAGGCAGACCGCGATTTGACGGTGGTAATTATCGAGCATCGGATTGAAGAAGTATTGCGTGCCAATGTGGATCGGATTATTGTGATGTCTGAAGGCCGTATCGTGGCCAATGACACGCCAACTGCCATTATTCAAGCGGGCGTCTTGCCACAGTACGGCTTAGATGAGCCATTATATGTGCAACTGTTACGGCAGGCACAAGTTGATGTCGCCCATTTGCCACATGTCGCTGATGTGCAAAAAGTTGACGTTGCAACACACCAATCAGCGATTGCCAAATTACGCGTACCGGTACAAACAACCGTTGTCCAGCAACCCCAACTGACGCTTTCAAATGTTGACTTTAGCTACGATCAGCGCCAGCCACTCTTTCAAAACCTGAATCTCACCATCAATCGTGGGGAAATTGTTGGGATTGTCGGCAAAAATGGTTCCGGTAAAACCACGTTATCGCATCTTTTGACCGGCTTTTTAATGCCTGATGCGGGGGATATTCGCTTGGACGGGCAGTCGGTTTTAGGCCAATCAATTAAAACACGGGCCGAGCAGGTGGGGTATGTGTTACAAAATCCCAATCACATGATTACAAAGAGTACGGTTTTTGATGAAGTGGCGAGTGGTTTGGTGCTACGACAGGTAGAACCGGCTGAGATTGAGCAAAAGGTGCGGTCAGTTTTACGCTTGCTTGATCTTGATGGGATGCGTAATTGGCCAATTGGGGCTTTGAGTTTTGGACAAAAAAAGCGTGTGACGATTGCGGCGGTTTTGGTGCTTTCGCCACAAATTCTAATTTTGGATGAACCAACGGCGGGTCAAGATGCCACGCATACACAAGAATTGTTGACATTTTTGACGGCTATCAATCGTCAAGAACACGTCACCATTGTCATGATTACGCACGACATGCATTTGCTGGCTAATTTTGTGCAGCGTGCGTTAGTGGTGGTTGATGGCCAGCTATTAGCAGATACCACGCCGGCTGAATTATTAGCTGATGAAGCGCTGGTACAAGCAGCGAGTTTACGGACGACAAGTATTTATCAGTTAGCCAACCGCTTACAAATTGCCCATCCTGAGGAATTGAACGCGGCCGTATTACAGCACACAGCATCTGTTTTGGGTGAAGACAATAAAGACTTATCAAAACCAGTACATGAGAGCAACGATGAATAACTTATTTGGGTACAAACAACGAGATACATGGTTAAACCAAACAACAGGCACTGCCAAGTTGATTGGTTTTTTAGCTTTGACAACGATTGGGATGATTTCGTATGATCCACGGTTTTTATTGGGACTGGGAATTTTGGCCATATTATTACTGCGGCGTGCCAAAATTAAATATCGTGAATATGCCTTCATGCTGAAATTAGTTTTGTTTTTTGCCGTCATTAACTTGGTGATGGTCGCGGTTTTGGCACCTCAGTACGGCGTGCAACTTTATGGCACGCGCCATGCGATTCTTGGTCACGGGTATTGGGCGTTGACACAGGAGCAAGTCTTCTATGAGTTAAATCTCTTGTTGAAATACCTGTTCTCGTTGCCGTTAGCCATTATTTTGTTATTTACGACGAATCCGAGCGAGTTTGCCGCAAGTTTGAACAAGATTGGAGTACCTTATAAAATTGCGTACGCATTTGCGATTACATTGCGCTATATTCCAGATGTTCAAAGTGATTACCGGACCATTAGTTTGGCTCAGCAGGCACGGGGATATGAGATTTCTAAGCAGGCCTCGCTATGGGCACGTTCTAAAGGGGCAGTACAAATTATTTTACCGCTCGTTTTTACCAGCCTAAATCGCATTGATACGATTAGTCAGGCCATGGAATTGCGACGATTTGGTCGTGAAAAAGGCCGTACGTGGTATCAAGAACAACCATTTCGACTGCGTGATGTCGGGGTTGTGATGGGGGCTATTGTTGTCGTTGCTATTGGCGTGCTGCTACTGTTTGTGGATCATGGTCGGGTATATAATCCCTTCCGGCCTGCCGGTTAATTGGTTCTGGGACAGGTCACTGTTGACAATACGAACGTATGTTCTTATAATGAAGTCAGTAATGCTAGGTAGTGGAGGAAAATGTTATGCAACAGCAAACCTTTCGTCGCGCGTTAGAAGCCGCTATTTCAGCACAAAGCGTGGCAACGGTTGTCGACAAAGCTTATGCGTTTCAAGTCGAAAAAAATAATCAACGTCTTGCAAGAGCGCGCTATGGCACAGTGAAATTAGCGCGTGAAGCGGATGCGATGTGGGATGGGATTGTGGCTAACATCCATGCGGGGATGTCTGGTCGATCAGATGATCAGATTTTAGCGCAATTACAAGATCCTGATTTTATTGATACGTTAGAAGAAGCCTTAGCGGAAATTGATTTTGTGCCAGAAGATTAAGGGATTTGCTAATCACCAACGTATTATTGATTAACCAAGTGGCTAATTCTGCGAAACACTTGAAATGTATAGCTATTCTGTAGTACAATTAATAATTGTGAACGCACAAAAGTGCGTACACTCCTTGCAGCCAAGGCTGCCAGAGACCAAAAGGAGGAAATAAAACATGGCTACATCATACGAATTGACTTACATCGTTCGCCCTGATATCGAAGTGGATGCAAAGAAAGCGCTCGTAGAACGCTTTGATGGTATCTTGACTGATAATGGTGCAACAATCTCAAAGTCAGCAGATTGGGCAACACGTCGTTTTGCTTATGAAATTGCTGGTTACCGCGAAGGCGTATACCACGTAATCGATTTCACTGCAGAAGACGACGCAGCAATCAACGAATTTGATCGTTTGGCAAAGATCTCACAAGACATCTTGCGTCACATGATCGTTAAGCGCGACGCAGAATAATTCTGGGATTCCACTGGTGAAGGAGCTTTTGATATGATTAATCGAGTAGTATTGATTGGGCGATTGACCCGTGATGTGGAATTACGTTATACCCAATCGGGTACAGCAGTCGGCACGTTTAGTTTGGCGGTTAACCGCCAGTTCACCAACCAAGCTGGTGAACGTGAAGCTGACTTTATTAACGCCGTGATTTGGCGTAAAGCAGCTGAAAATTTTGCAAACTTTACTGGAAAAGGTGCACTAGTTGCCATTGAAGGTCGTTTGCAAACACGGAATTATGAAAACAACCAAGGACAACGTGTTTACGTGACCGAAGTTGTCGTTGATAATTTCTCATTACTTGAATCACGTGCTGAAAGTGATAAGCGACGTGCCCAAAACGGGTCGTCAGAACCATCTCATCGAGGTGGTGCGTCATTCGGTGCGCCAAGTGATAATGCATTTGGTGGCGTTGATCCGTTTGCTTCGGCTAGCCAAGCTAATCCACAAGCGACAACACCAACAAATGATGCCCCTAACCCATTTGCGGCGAGCGGCAAAACAGAAATTGATATATCAGATGATGATCTACCATTTTAAAATATAACTTACAACACTACGAAAGGAGCTTTAATCATGTCAGAACAAAACTCACGTCCACAAAATTCAGAACGTCCACAACGTTCACGTCGCCCACAAGGCGGCCCACGTCGTCGTCGTAAGGTTGACTACATTGCAGCTAACCACATCGAATTCATCGACTACAAGAACACAGAATTGTTGGAACGCTTTATCTCAGAACGTGGTAAGATCTTGCCACGTCGTGTGACTGGTACTTCAGCCAAGAACCAACGTAAAGTGACAACTGCAATCAAGCGTGCACGTATCATGGCTTTGTTGCCATTCGTGACAGAAGACTAATCTTTGACGCGCGATTGAGAGACTCAGATTTTATCTGAGTCTCTTTTTGTTTATTTTGGTAAATCGCAACTGTGGTAAAATAGTACAAGGAGCATTTTGCCTAGATAACAGTGGTTTGGCAAAATGATAGAGGAAGATATAGGGGTTTCTTGTGAAAAAACTATTTGATTTTAAAACGTTACCAATATTTTTTCAAAGCACAAAATTAGGCACCGTCGCATTACTGTTGTTATCTGTCAGTGTCATGAGTGTATTTTTTGCCTTGTTGGTCAATTGGATTTTCGGGTTAATCTGGATTGTGGTTGTGTTAATCGGTTTGGTTTATTCCGCGCAGTCGCTAAAAGAAGTCAATGAAAATGCCCAAGAATATTTGACAGGGTTGGGGTATCGGATATCTCGTAGTGAACAAGAAGCCCTGATTCGTATGCCAATTGGGATTATTCTCTTAAATGCATCGGAAAAAATTGACTGGATCAATCCTTACATGCAAACTTATCTTGATAAGCGTGATGTATTAGGTTTGACGTTGACCCAATTGGATCCGCAACTTGCCACTGATATTAAAAATTATTCTGATGCACGGGAAACGAATACGATTACGTGGCAGGGTAAGCAGTTTTCACTTTATGTCCAGCAGAATTTGCGTGTCATCTACATGATGGATATTAGTGAATATGCGGCTATCGCCAAAGAATACGAAGATCATCAATTATTCAGTGGTCTCATTTCAGTCGATAACTATGAAGAAGTGACCGAAGGTATGACCGAATCGGAAACCTCAACGTTACGCACATATGTGACCGGCGCCTTGTCAGAATGGGCGGCAGCTCACCGGATCTATTTGCGTCGTCTCAGTACAGTACACTATGTGATGTTTGGGTATCAGGCTTCCTTGCGTGCTGCCGAAGACGATAAGTTTTCGGTGCTAAAAGCGATTCGTGAAGCGACGGCGCAACAAAACTTACCCGTGACGTTGTCGATGGGGATTGCCTATGGCGAGCAAGACATTATTGAACTGGCCAAAATGGCACAAACCAATCTGGACTTGGCTTTGGGGCGTGGTGGTGATCAAGTTGTGGTGAAGTCTAAGCAAGCTGCGGCGAGATTTTACGGTGGCGCAACGAATCCAATGGAAAAGCGGACGCGGGTGCGTGCACGGATGATTTCACAGACAGTTGCTGAATTGATGGAACAGGCTGATAATATTATGATTGTTGGCCACGTCACCCCTGATTTGGACGCCATCGGTGCCGGACTAGGGATTTGGCGGATGGCGCAAACAAAAAATAAACCGGCTTTTTTGATTGTTGATGAAAAATCGGTGTATAGTGACATTACGTTGCTACTGGCAGAAATTCGTAAAAATCCACCCGAAATCATGGCGCCAGGGTCAAATATCAATGACTCCATTGTTGATGAGGCACGCGCCATGAAATTAGTTCGTGATAATACGCTCTTGATTTTAGTGGATCATGCGCAGGGTTCAATTACTAGTGCACCAAATCTTTTGGAGCGGTTGGGCAATCGTGTTGTGGTCATTGATCATCATCGTTTAGCTGAACAAGGGCTAGCTGAAAAACCATTGCTCACCTATGTTGAACCGTATGCATCATCCACTTCTGAACTTGTCGTTGAGCTGTTGCAGTACCAAGATCAAAGTCATGCACCAATTACCAAGTTAGAAGCTACGGCAATGCTTGGTGGGATTCAAATTGATACCAAAAACTTCACGTTACGAACTGGCTCACGAACTTTTGATGCCGCCAGTTATTTGCGTGCTAACGGTGCGGACAGTAACTTAATTCAATTCTTTATGAAAGAGAAGTTCTCAGACTTCAAGGCGCGCACGCATTTGATTAACCTAGCGGTTGTGGCTGACGGTTATGCCATTGTCTGTGGTGAGGTAGATAGCGTTTATTCTGGGCTGATTACGGCACAAGCAGCTGATGAATTGTTGCAAATTAGTGGCGTTGAAGCCTCGTTTGTTATTACCAAACGGGCCGATGGTCGTGTCGGTATTTCAGCACGATCAACCGGACAACGTAATGTCCAGCGTATCATGGAGGCAATGGGCGGTGGCGGTCATCTATCCAATGCTGCTACCCAATTGGCAGACACGACAACAGACGAAGTGAATGATCAGTTGCTTAAAATTTTGGCAGAATACGTTGAAGAGTAACCTGGTCTACATCGGTGTGTCGTTTATGAAAGAAATTATTTTTTGAAGGAGTAACACATGAAAGTTGTATTTTTAGAAGATGTTAAGGGTCGTGGAAAAAAAGGAGAAGTTAAGGAAGTGCCAGATGGGTACGCGAATAACTTCTTAATTAAGAATAAAAAAGCAGAACCAGCCACAGGTAAAAATGTGGGTGCTGTTAAGGGGCGTCAGAAGGCAGCAGAAAAAGCAGCTGCTGAACAATTGGCGGAAGCACAAGCACTGAAGGCAAAGATTGAAGCAGATGACTTTGTGGTGACAATCAAAGGCAAGTCTGGTGCGGATGGCCGTCTCTTTGGTGCGGTATCATCTAAGCAAATTGCGACAGCTTTGGCTGATCAAAAGCAACTAAAAATTGATAAGCGTAAGCTTGAACTGAACCATCCTATCCACTCATTAGGTTACACGACGGTGCCGCTCAAGCTACACCGTGATGTGACCGCAGACTTACGTGTTCATGTCAGCGAGGGTTAAACATGGATAACCCAGAAGCATACGAGTATAGACAAGTCCCACAAGATGTCGATGCTGAACGGGCGGTGCTGGGCGCAATCTTCTTTGATGTGAAATCTGATAACGCGATGGTAGCGGCGAGCGCCATTTTGGAAGCGGATGATTTTTATCGCCAAGCCCATCAAACGATTTTTAAAGCGATGCAACAGCTGGTTGATGAACAACGTCCGATTGACATGCTCACGCTTCAGGATAAACTCAATAGTTTACAGCAATTAGATAATGTGGGCGGTATGGCTTACTTAGCTGAAATCTCGGAATCTTCTGCATCATCGGCCAATTTAAAGCATTATGCCAATATCGTGCGTGAAAAGGCCATTCTACGTCGGATGATTGAGACGTTGACGCGCAGCATGTCGTTAGCCTATGATGCTGCGGCACCAAGTGAGGAAATCTTAGATACATTAAGCCGTAGTCTGGATAACTTGGCTGAGAATCGTGGTGATGAAGATTTTCAAAAGATTAAAGACGTGCTGCAAGCCTTCCAAGCTAATTTGGATCAAGCTGTCGCCAATGATAATGATGTGGTTGGCCTAGCAACAGGGTATCCCGAATTAGATAAATTAACCCACGGTTTTCGTGAAGATCAGATGATTGTGTTGGGCGCACGACCAGCGGTCGGGAAAACAGCCTTTGTGTTAAATATTGCCAAAAATGTGGCCAAAGCTGAGCAAGTACCAGTAGTTGTGTTCAGCCTTGAAATGGGTGCCGTGGATTTGGTGACCCGACTGGTAGCAGCTGAAGGTGCGATTGATTCAAGTCATTTGACAACGGGTCAGATGACCCAAGAGGATTGGCAGTCGTTGACGTTAGCCATGCAATCATTGGCGAATATGCAAATCTACATGGACGACACGGCGGGGATTAAAATTAACCAGATTAGCGCCAAGTTACGTAAACTTGAAAAAGATTTGGTGAATGAATTACCACCAGATCAACGCGCAAGTAATCCACATCCAATCGGCATGGTGATTATTGATTATTTGGGTCTGATTGAATCCAATAATACAGAAAGTCGCCAACAGGCGGTTTCAGAAGTGTCACGTGCGATTAAAAAGTTAGCCAAAGAATTACATACGCCTATTTTAGCGTTGGCACAATTGAGTCGTGGTGTTGAGCAACGTACGGATAAGCGACCGGTGTTATCTGATTTGCGTGAATCAGGCTCGATTGAACAAGATGCGGATATTGTCGCCTTTTTGTATCGTGATGACTACTATCGCAACGATGGTGGCGATGATGATGGTGATTCTGATCCACGTAACGAAGAAGAAGCGGTGCCAATTGAAATTATTTTGGAAAAAAATCGTGCTGGTGCACGCGGCACGGCAACCTTGATGTTTAATAAACCAACCTTTAAGTTTAGTCCAATGGCGCCGTTGTATCGTGATGATATGAACGCTGGTCCTAATGGTAACGTTGGGTGGTAAAAAAGACAGTCGTTAGACTGTCTTTTTTTAAACTTAATTTTCTAGTAAATCGACAAAAGGCGCATGGATTAAGGCTGCCAAGTCGGCCGGGTTGATTTGGTCACTGCGTCCCAATTCACCAGCACTTACTAAAAAGTAAGGCGCGGTTTGAGCGGTTAAATCGATGAAAATTGGGAAATGCTTCGTATGCCAAATTCCAACTGGATTGTTAGCCCCGTGGACATAACCCGTGGTTTGCTGCAAGGTCTTTAAGGGCAACATGGTGACTTTTTTATTGCCCGATGCCGCTGCGAGTTTTTTCATTGATAAATGTTGTGTGATGGGAATCACTGCAATGACGGGGCCGGTTTTATCACCAGTGGCCGCTAAAGTCTTATAGATGTCGTCATGCTTGACGCCAAATTCTGCAAGAATTTGATCACGCTCAGCTGCTGTTTTATCTAAGATATTTAGCGTGAGGGGTGTGTAAGCCAGGTTATGCTTGTCCATCACCTGTTCGGGAAGTGTTTTCTTAATTTTTTTCTTTGCCATGATATGTCCATTCTAACACAAATTGGCGTACCCAAAAAGGATTGCGGTCCAACCAATTTATGCTATACTAGTTAGCATGATGTCAGAAGCAATTTATGTCACCGTACAGGCGGACTTAAAACAAAAAATTTATAATGGTGATTTTCCGGACTTGAAATTACCGGATGAACGGACGTTAGCGGCGCAATATGAGGTGTCACGTTCGTCTATCAAACGTGCGTTAAACGTGCTGGTACAACAAGGTGTGATTTTTAAAAAGCGGGGGAGTGGGACGTTTGTTAACCCGTTGTATTTAAAAAACCATGACTTGTTCCAACATGAAGGGTCAAATCTGGGGGTTTCGGACTCGTTTCGGGTAGACGGTAAAGCGCCAAGTATTGAATTACTTGATTTCCAAGTGGTTCCCGCAACCCCTGTCCAGCAGCAAGCTTTGTTTTTAAATGATGGCGACTTTGTGTACGAAATTAAGCGGTTGCGACGTTTGGAAGGGGTGCCTTTCATGATTGAACGCGGCTATGTGCCAATCAATGTTTTGCCTGGTTTGAACAAAGAAATCGTGTCCGGTTCAGTCTATGAGTACGTGGAAAACACCAAAAACCGAGCCGTGACCAAGTCCTTTATGACGATTATGGCGGAACCGTCCAACGCTGAAGATCAACAGTTATTGGAATTGTCGGACAAAGAGCCAGTTGGCATTATGGAAGGGATCTTCTTTATGGATGATGGCACGCCATTAGAATTTTCAAACATGCGGTTGCATTATAAATATTTACGGTACAATGCGTTTGTCAGCATTGATTCAGAATAGCAACAGGGCAATCGCCTGTTGCTTTTTTATTTGTCTTAAAAATAATTGGACCGCACCAATGTTTGTGTTGCGCCAACCAAATTTGAAAAAATAATCAACCAATCAGATGCGTTATCTTGAATAAATTAGGCAAATCGGTTATACTGAAAGAGTAAATAACGGAGAAAGATTCGTGGTTTACGATTCTCTCAAAATAATAAGGAGTACTTAATCTCATGGTAGATTTCGATTCAAAAGAGTACTTAGAACTCGTTGATAAGTGGTGGCGTGCAACCAACTATTTGTCAGCAGGGATGATCTTCTTGAAGAGCAACCCATTGTTCTCAGTTACTAACACACCAATCCAAGCCGAAGACGTTAAAGTTAAGCCTATCGGTCACTGGGGAACAATTTCAGGTCAAACTTTCTTGTATGCACACGCAAACCGTTTGATCAACAAGTATGACGTGAACATGTTCTATATCGGTGGTCCTGGACACGGTGGCCAAGTTATGGTTACTAACGCGTACTTGGATGGCGAATATACTGAAGATTACCCAGAAATCACACAAGATTTGGCTGGTATGAGCCGCTTGTTCAAGCGTTTCTCATTCCCTGGCGGAATCGGATCACACATGACAGCGCAAACACCAGGTTCATTGCATGAAGGTGGTGAATTGGGTTACTCATTGTCACACGCATTCGGTGCCGTTTTGGATAACCCAGACCAAATCGCTTTCGCCGTTGTTGGTGATGGTGAAGCTGAAACAGGTCCATCAATGACTTCATGGTTGTCATCAAAGTTCTTGAACGCTAAGAACGATGGTGCCGTATTGCCAATTTTGGATTTGAACGGCTTTAAGATTTCAAACCCAACAATCTTCTCACGTATGAGCCATGAAGAAATCACAAAGTTCTTTGAAGGTGTTGGTTACTCACCACGCTTCATCGAAAACGATGACATTCATGACTACGCTAAGTATCACGAAATCGCTGCTAAGGTCTTTGACCAAGCGATCGAAGACATCTTGGCTCTCCAAAAGGATGCCCGTGAAAACGGTAAGTATGAAGATGGTACGATCCCTGCATGGCCTGTAATTATTGCACGTTTGCCAAAGGGTTGGGGTGGTCCACGTTACGACAAGAACGGTGACCCTATCGAAGATTCATTCCGTGCGCACCAAGTGCCATTGCCTTTGGATCAAAACAACCTTGACACATTGCCGGAATTCGAAGAATGGATGAACTCATACAAGCCTGAAGAATTGTTCAACGCTGATGGTTCATTGAAGGACGAAGTGAAGGCACTTGCACCTAAGGGTGACAAGCGTATGTCTGCTAACCCAATCACTAATGGTGGTCGCCGTCGCGGTGAAGCACCTAAGACATTGGACTTGCCAGACTGGCGTCAATTCACAAACGACATTACTAACGAAAACCGTGGACATGAATTGCCAAAAGTAACGCAAAACATGGACATGACAACTCTTTCAGCATACTTGGAAGAAGTTACTAAGTTGAACCCAACATCATTCCGTATCTTCGGACCTGATGAAACAATGTCAAACCGTTTGTGGGATCTCTTCAACACAACAACACGTCAATGGATGGAACCTACAAAGTTCCCTAACGATCAATACGTAGGACCTGAAGGTCGTATCATTGATTCACAATTGTCAGAACACCAAGCTGAAGGTTGGTTGGAAGCTTACACATTGACTGGTCGTGTTGGAATCTTCGCATCATACGAATCATTCCTACGTGTCGTGGACTCAATGGTTACACAACACTTCAAGTGGTTGCGTCACGCTTCAGAACAACCATGGCGTAATGATTACCCATCATTGAACTTGATTGCAACATCAACTGCCTTCCAACAAGATCACAACGGTTACACACACCAAGATCCAGGTATGTTGACACACTTGGCTGAAAAGAAGTCTAACTTCATCCGTGAATACTTGCCAGCCGATGGTAACTCATTGTTGGCTGTTCAAGCACGTGCCTTCTCAGAACGTCAAAAGGTTAACTTGATTGTTGCTTCAAAGCAACCACGTCAACAATGGTTCACTGCTGACGAAGCTGAAGAATTGGCTACAGAAGGTTTGAAGATCATCGATTGGGCATCTACTGCACCATCTGGTGATGTGGATATTACATTCGCATCAGCTGGTACAGAACCAACAATCGAAACTTTGGCTGCTTTGTGGTTGATTAACCAAGCCTTCCCAGAAGTTAAGTTCCGCTATGTCAACGTTGTTGAATTGCTTCGTTTGCAAAAGAAGTCAGAAGCTTACTTGAACAGCGAACGTGAATTGTCTGACGACGACTTCAACAAGTTCTTCCAAGCTGATACACCAGTTATCTTCGGATTCCACGGCTTCGAAGACTTGGTTGAATCATTCTTCTTCGAACGCAAGTTCCGTGGTGATGTATATGTTCACGGTTACCGTGAAGATGGTGACATCACAACAACATACGACATGCGTGTTTACTCAAAGTTGGATCGTTTCCACCAGGCTAAGGAAGCTGCCGAAATCTTGTCAGCTAACGGTAAGATTGATCAAGACGCTGCTGTTACATTCATTACTAAGATGGAAGACATCTTGGCAAAGCACTACGAAGTAACACGTAACGAAGGTCACGATATCGAAGAATTTACTAACTGGAACTGGGCACCTTTGAAGTAATCAGCCATTTGGCTTATTACAGAAAATGTACCACCAGTACAAATCAAGCGAATCAGATTATTCTGGTTCGCTTTTTTGTATACTTATCGGTAAAATAAAGGTAACGTATTGAGATAAGGAGCACTGTATCATGCTATTAAAAAAAGACGGTCATACGCACACACCGTTTTCACATCAAAATTCGGATGAACCGTTTGATGCCTATATTGAACGGGCGATTGCGTTAGGATTTGACGCTTATACGATTACGGAACATGCACCGTTATTGCAAGACCTGACGTTACCAGCCGACTATTCGGTGGTTAGTCAAAATGATCTTGCACATGTAAAGGCTGAAACCGCACGATTAATCGTCAAGTATGGGGATAAAATTCAAATCAAGCGCGGTTTAGAGGTGGATTATGTGGTGGGTCAAGAACGTCAATTGCGAACATTTTTACGAGAAAATCGCGACTGGTGTGACGAAATTATCCTAGCTGTTCATTTGCTACCGGATGATTCAGGCGACATGACACCCATTGATTATTCGGCAGAATTGCTGACGACACACTTTGCCAAGTTGTTACAAGACCCACAAGCATTCTATCGCCGCTATTTTGAAACAGTTGCGCAGAGTGTGGAAGCCGTTTTAGGGGTCGATGTACCGGTGGCAATCGGACATCTTGGACTGGTTAAAAAATTCCAAAAGGTGTTAGATTTGCCAGATTATGCGGACGATATCTATCGTATGATTGGGGACATTTTCCAAATGATGCAAGTACGCGGTTATGCGTTAGAATTTAATGCAGCCGGCCTGAGTGAAGTTGAAAATGGCGCGACTTATCCGCAGTTTAATGTTGTAACGGCTGCTCGCGATATGGGAATTGACGTGGTGTATGGCTCAGATGCCCACCAAGTAAGTGAAGTGGGTCGTTATTTTGATGATCTTGCAGCGGTTTTGCAAGCATGACGGCGGCAACGCAGTATCGGGCAGTTTTCTTTGATTTTGATGGCACCTTGGCCAATACAGAAAAATTAGCTGTGTATGCCACGCAAGCCGCTTTTGCACAAATGGATTTGCCGATACCAACGGCAGCAGCCATTATTCAATATCAAGGGATACCAATTGAAACGTCGTTCCCATTGTTAGCACAGGATCCCATGGATCAGACGACATTACAGCAGTTATTCACCGCTTTTAGATCGGCTTATCAAGCTGGGGAATCAGCTGAGACAATTCAGGCCTTTTCAGGAATCCCGGAATTGTTAACCCAATTAGTGGCTGCTGGGCAGCAACTATTTTTGATGACGAGTAAAAAATCAGCTGTGGCGCAACGGAATTTGGCCATGTTATCTTTGGACAAATATTTTACGGCGATGTATGGGTCAGATCGCGTCGTGGCTTATAAGCCAGCACCAGGTGGGTTACAGCAAGCGCTAGCAGAATATCAATTATCTGCGAATGAAGCGGTGATGGTTGGCGATGCAACCTTTGATATCGATGCTGGGAATGCAGCTGGAATGACAACCATTGCAGTGACTTGGGGTGCGCATACACAAGAAACGCTGAAACAATCCGAACCAGATTATCTGGTTGCGACACGGGAAGCATTAGCAGAGGTACTATACAAATGAGTGATCATCGCGCAGATAAATTAGGTGAATACTGGGACGTCTATAATGAGCAAAAAGAACGTACGGGACGAACGCATCAACGTGGCCAACAACTACAACCTGGGGACTACCATTTGGTGACCAATGGGTTGATATTTAATTCAAAGGGTGATGTGTTGTTACAGCAGCGTGCTTTTGATAAGTTGAGCCATCCTGGGATATGGACCGCTGATACGGGTGGGGCTGTTTTAGTTGGTGAGACAAGTCAGCAAGCGTTAGTGCGGGAATTATTTGAGGAACTTGGGCTAGCTGTTTCAGCTGACGAGCTGGTGTTTATTGAGACGTTGCGCTATACTGACTGGATTGAAGATTGGTATGCCATCAAATTACCGGATCAGCCGGTGACCTTTCAATTACAAACCGCTGAAGTGGTGGCGGTTCGTTGGGTGCGTTTCGATGAGGCGCTGGCTAATAACACTGCAAATGGCTTTGATGATAACGACTTATTACACACAGCGAAAGCACGTTTGTTCTAATTGTCGTTTGGCATGAAAAAAGTAGAGATATGGTTTTTTGACGCCATATTTCTTTTATTTTGTCGCAATGAGAAAGTAGGGAGCGCCGGATGGCTGATTTTTTTAAACTTGATCGAAATATTCAATTACGCATTGTGATGATGTTTATTACAGTCGCGATTGGTTCCTCGGTCGGCCCCAATATGACAATTTATTATGTGGGATATTTTGGTGCTTTTTTGACGGGGATTTTGTTAGTCCTTGTCCAAGTAGCTGGTTTTCTGGCTGGCTTATATGGTGGTCATCTGGCGGATTTGTGGGGACGTAAGCGGGTTATGATTGCTGGAATTGGCTTAATGACATTAGGCTATTTGCTAGCTGCCGTGATGAATTCACCACTATATATTAATCCTTACATCACGTTTTTTGGTTTCTTGATGGCGAGTGTGGGATTAAGTTTTGCCTCTCCAGCTGAAGAAGCCATGATGATTGATGTATCGACGGTAAAAAATCGTAAGTTCATTTATGCCATGATTTATTGGGTTATCAATTTAGCGGTGATGATTGGCGCAGGACTGGGTGGTTGGTTTTTCAAAACGGCACGCTTCCAACTTTTGATTGGCACCGCCATTGGGGCCTTGATTAGTCTTATTATTGTCCTCGTATGGATTACTGAAACCTTACCCAAGGACAAACGGCCAACCCATGGTCAGTCGGTTTGGGCAGCGGTGAAAAGTTACCGGACGGTATTTGCAGATCGTCGCTATATGAAGTTTATGATCGCAAGTATTGGGGCAACAATTATTTTCACGTCACCAGATTATTATCTTGCCGCACATTTATCTCAAACATTCCATACGATTGATATCGCTGGTGTTGAGATTTTTGGGCAGCGGATGCTATCCATTGTGACCATGGTGAACACCTTCATGATTGTCTTGATGATGGGCATGATGACCAAACTATTTAAACATTGGTCTGAAATGAAAGCGAGTGCGGTCGGTACCGCCTTACAGGGTGGCGGCTTTGCCATCATGTTCTTGTTAACGGACTTTTGGCCACTTATGGTTTTTACCGTGATTTTGACACTTGGCGAAATGATTGTCACGCCAGCCAGTCAGTCTTTGCGCGCTGAAATGATGAACCCAGAAAAAATTGGCGCTTATAGTGGTTTTAGTGCCGCGATTCGGCCGATTGGCGCTATTTTAGCGTCTGGGATTGTGAGTGCCTCCGTTTTGATAGGCAATGTTGGTGCCGCGTTACTATTACTTACAGCTACGGGGATCAGCATTTTGTTTACTTATTTAGCCGTGCAGATGTTACGCGAGAACCGAACAAGTTGAAGTGTTTTGTCGTGACGCACTTTATTATTTTGTTATAATGTAATTAAGCATGATAAACGGTTGTGTCGAGCTGATTTTAAATGAAGGGAAGCGACAACAAGCACAACACAGTTGTTGGATAAACAAGCAAACAGATGTCAGAAATTAAAATTGTCTCAATTGATATTGATGGAACACTCATCAATAATCGTCACGAAATTACACCAGAAGTGAAACGAGCTGTACAAGCAGCTATGGCACAGGGTGTGAAGATTGTTATTACGACTGGCCGACCATTACCTGGTGTCCAAAAGATCCTGTCAGAGTTAAACATTACTGGATCCGATCAATATGTGATTACCTATAATGGTGGCCTCGTACAAACGGCCGATGGGCAAAAGACGTTGTTCCGGCAACCATTAGCGGTATCAGAATTTCAAAAAATTAATGCTTTTATGACGGCACAGCAGATTTATGTGCAGGTTGAATCACATGATGCGGCGTATACAACGAATCATTGTATCCATCCGTGGGCAAGCTTTGAAAACAGCTTGGTTAATCTCCCATTATTTGTGTTGGATTCAGAAGCTGAGTTAGAAAAGATTGCCTTTATTAAGGCGATTGCGAACGCGGAAAGTGATGAACTGGACACTGTGCAAGCCGCGGTACCAAAGACAATTAGTGAACATGTTAATGTCATTCGCTCAACGGCGAATAATTTGGAATTTATTGATCGCCAAGCTTCAAAGGGTAATGCGTTACTAGCCCTTGCTGATGAATTGGGCGTATCCCATGACGCAACAATGGCGATTGGTGATCAGGCCAATGATTACTCGATGATTGAACAAGCTGGCATTGGCGTTGCGATGGGCAATGCGATTCCAAGCTTGAAAGCAATCGCCGATTACGAAACAGCAAGCAATAATGACTCTGGCGTGGCACGCGCCATTGAAAAATTTGTGCTTAAATCATAATTAAAGTTCGGTTATATAAGATGCGGAGGTCGCAAAATGGACGTTTTATTAGAAGGTGAAGTTACAGCGCTTGTTGGGGAACCCTTAAAGGTCGGTGAAACATTACCACACTTTAAGTTGGAAGATCAAAATGGTGAAAAGGTTAAAACTGCTGATTTGGTTGGGCAATTGATGTTGATTTCAGTTGTGCCTGATTTGAACACTGGCACATGCACATTGCAAACGCGCCACTTTAATCAAACAGTGGATCAATTTGAAGGCATCCAATTCTTGACAGTGTCAACAAACACGGTTGCCGAACAACGTGACTGGTGTGCGGCTGAAGGGGTTAAGAACTTGCGGATGTTGTCTGATGAACAAGAATCATTTGGCTACGCAACCAAGCTCTACATTCCGTCACAAGGCTTTGATGCCCGTGCAGTTTACATTGTTGATGCTGACGGTGTTGTGCGTTACGCACAAATTGTCCCAGAAGTATCTGAAGAACCAGATTATGATGATGCACTACGCGTTTTACGTGAATTACAAGGGTAAATTGCGTGATCAAAAACAGATTGGGTTGTCCCAGTCTGTTTTTTTATGATCTGATAAAAGGCAACGTCGTCAGTGGCGCTTGGCCCTTTTTTTTGTTAAAATAAACAGGGACATTAAATTCACATAAAATATTTGGAGCCAAACATGCCAGAACCTAAATTGAAACTTTTTTCTTTAAGTTCAAATGAGCCACTTGCGGAAAAGATTGCTGAATCCGTGGGTGTCCCTTTGAGTGAAATATCTGTCAAGCGCTTTGCCGACGGTGAAGTACAGATTAACATTGAGGAAAGCATTCGTGGGGATAACGTCTTTGTTATCCAATCAACCGCTGCCCCAGTCAACGATAACTTGATGGAATTGTTGATTATGATTGATGCCTTGCGTCGCGCATCAGCCAACCAAATCAATGTGGTATTACCTTACTATGGCTATGCACGCCAAGATCGTAAGGCGCGTTCGCGTGAACCAATCACAGCCAAGCTTGTTGCCAATATGTTGGAACGGGCGGGCGCAACGCGGGTATTGGCGCTTGATTTACATGCAGCGCAAATTCAAGGTTTCTTCGATATTCCAATGGATCATTTGCAAGGCGCACCGTTGTTAGCCGACTACTTGATTGAATCTAGAATTGCGGACAAGAAGAACGCGGTGGTTGTGTCACCAGATCACGGAGGCATGACCCGTGCGCGTAACTTGAACAATATGTTGGAATTAGAAGCACCGGTAGCTGTCATTGATAAGCGTCGTCCCAAGCCAAATGTGGCCGAAGTCGGCAGCATTGTGGGCGATGTTAAAGGCAAGACAGCCATCATGATTGATGACATGATCGATACTGCTGGTACGATTACCCAAGGGGCCGAATTGATCATGGAACATGGGGCTAAAGAAGTGTATGTTGTTGCGTCACACGCCGTGTTCTCAGGACCAGCGGTTGAACGCTTGCAGAATTCTGTCTTCACAAAAGTGATTGTCACAGATTCAATCAACTTACCTGAAGATAAAAAGTTTGATAAATTAGAAATTGTTTCAGTTGGTGAACTGATTGGTGAAGCCATTCGCCGGATTAATAACAACGAAGCCATTTCATCACTATTTAAAAATCGTTTCCATCGTCGTTCACACTAAACCAGGACTTGACGTTGAACGGTACGGTAAAAAGTCGATGATTCGGCTTTTTTTGTGCAATATATTACAAAATGGCATAAAAATGATATACTTAAAGATAAATAAACTAGCAAAGACGCGTGAGGAGCATATCCATGAGTAAAATTTTGGTTGTGGATGATGAGAAGCCAATCTCAGATATCATAAAGTTTAATTTAACGAAAGAAGGCTATGATGTTGTCACGGCAGCGGATGGTCAAGAAGCCTTAACCATGTTCAGTGACGAAAAGCCAGATCTTGTTTTATTAGATCAAATGTTACCCGAAATTGATGGTGTTGAAGTATTGCGTCAAATTCGTTCAAAGTCAGAAATTCCGGTCATTATGGTGACAGCCAAGGATTCTGAAATTGATAAAGTCTTGGGTCTAGAAATGGGTGCAGATGATTATGTGACGAAGCCTTTTTCTAACCGAGAATTAGTCGCACGTGTCAAAGCTAACTTGCGTAGTCGTAAGGCAGTTGCGCAACATTCAGATGATGCAGTCGTCAATACAGAAGATATTGAACTCGGTGATTTAACGATCCATCCCCAAGCCTATATGGTATCAAAAGCGGGGCAGGATATTGAATTAACACACCGTGAATTTGAACTGTTGTATTATCTTGCTCAACACATTGGGCAAGTGATGACCCGCGAGCACTTGTTGCAACAGGTATGGGGTTACGACTATTTTGGTGATGTCCGCACAGTCGATGTTACTGTCCGTCGCTTACGCGAAAAGATTGAAGACAACCCAAGTCACCCAAACTGGCTCGCAACGCGCCGCGGCGTTGGGTATTACTTACGCCCAGAAGCAGAATAAGTCGCATCGTTTCATACCTTGCAGGTTGAAATAGGCGATGATAACGCTATTTGGTATGGATATCGCAAGGAGACAGACGCAAGGCGTCAGTAACTATGAACAGTACGATCAGTTTTTTTAAATCTATCCGTTTTCGCATCACCCTCGTTTTTGTGTTGCTAATGATTATCGCACTCGAACTTTTGGGTGCGTTTTTTGTACGCCAAATTGAACAGCAAAATTTGGCGACTTTTCAGCAACAAATTACATTACCCAAATATGTGACCGATCAAATTACGACGGCACTTAAAAATCCGGATACAAATGCCGGTAACCACGAGATTCAAGATGTGTTGTCGAGTTTAAATAATGATAACTTGCAAGAAGCGCAAGTTATTGATCGTACGGGCACAATTCGTGGGACGTTATCTGTTTCCGGTCAGCAAACCATTGGGCAAAAAACAACGGATTTAAATGCCCAAAAGGCGATTGCTGGCGAGCAATCTTTTTTAAAGACGCGCATTATCAATGATAATGGTGATCGTAAAGAATTATTAACGATACCGCTAGGGGTGACGTCCGGTCGTGTCCGTGATGTGAGTGGGGTCATTGTTGTCGCTGCCAGTTTGGCACCAGTTTATCAACATGTTAATAGCGTGATGCGGCTCTTTATCATTGCTGGTTTAATTGCTTTAGTGGCCAGCATTGGTTTGGCGCTCTTTTTGGCACATACTTTAACACGGCCGATTGAACAAATTGATGAACAGACGACTAAAATTGCGAATGGTGACTATTCGATGGTCAATCATATCTATGGTTCGGATGAAATCGGCCATCTCGCCCAATCAGTTAACGAACTCTCCACGCGAGTCGAGGAATCCACGGAAACGGTCAATGCGGAGCGTAACCGGCTGGATTCAGTGCTCACGCACATGGCGGATGGTGTTTTAGCAGCTAACCGACGGGGTGAAGTGACGATTATTAACCAGGCAGCGGCAGATTTTGTCGGCGTCGATCGCGAAGAAGCGATTGGACAACATGTGGTGGATTTGCTACATCTGCGTGGTAAGCGCACGTTGCGTGATATGTTGGAAAATCTGGACGATTTCCAGGTTGATTTGTCAGATGCTGGCAAGGAAGTAGTCGTTCAAGCCTATGTTTCCTTAATTAAACGGCAATCGGGCTTTATTTCTGGTCTTGTTGTGGTCCTACATGATATTACGGAACAACAACGGATTGATTCCGAACGCCGCATGTTTGTTTCCAATGTGTCACATGAATTACGGACACCGTTGACCTCTGTGCGTTCTTATGTTGATGCGTTGGCTGAAGGGGCGATTAATGACCCAGAAATGGCGCAAAACTTTTTGGGCGTGGTTCAGGATGAAACGCAACGTATGATTCGGATGATTAACGACCTGTTGGAGTTATCCCGTTTGGATCAAGGGACGATGGATGTGAAACTTGAGGTGGTGAACCTCAATAGTCTGTTCAATTTTGTCTTAAATCGTTTCGATATGATTATTGAAAACGATGCTAAAAATGCTGACACGCCAAACAAAAGCTATAACATTAAACGCGAATTCACTAATGAAGATGTTTGGGTTGAAGTGGACCCAGATAAATTTACCCAAGTGTTGGATAACATTATGAATAACGCGGTGAAGTACTCGCCTGATGGCGGCACAATTACGGCGCGCTTAATTAAAACGAAGACACGGGCCATTTTAAGTATTTCAGATCAAGGGTTGGGGATTCCAAGAAAAGATTTGGATAATATTTTCAACCGATTTTTCCGTGTGGATAAGTCACGGTCACGCGCTCAAGGTGGGACTGGCTTAGGACTTGCGATTTCAAAAGAAGTCGTGGAAAAGTTTAATGGTCGTATTTGGGTTGATTCCGTTGAAAATAAAGGCTCTACCTTCTATATTTCGTTAGCATATGTGGATGACGCAGATTTAGAGGAGGATGATTGGTATGCGGAATAAACCATTTCTTCTCCAACAAACCATTTTGAATGTGCTCTTGGTCCTTGCGATTGGCGCTTCGGTGGTGTTAAGTGCTTTTACTTTCAAGTCTTTTGGGCCAACGGAAACAGCCAGTCAATCGGCAACACAGCAATCCAACCAGCAGCTCATTCAGGTTTTTCGGCCCACGCAGTATATTGTTACCCAAGCGAATGGCCAGCAACATGTTGTCCTGAAAACTGACTCAAAACAAGTGAAAACGATTCGGAACGCACTGATGTCAGCGCGTTTTTCCGATGCGCAAACAACCACGGTCAGTACGCAGCGGATAGAAAAAATTTTAAGCACCAAAAGCGCCTTAGTGTTGCGGTATCCAGATGTGATCCCAATTGATTATTTCAATACACGTTATAATCAACAAGTTGAACCCCAAAAGGCACTGAACTTTGATTACTTTGTGTTGGCGCTTGATCAGTCTAATAATGGTTATTTTGTGAATACCAAAAAGCGACAGATCACCACGGTTAAAGTGGCGCGATTGGATGACGATGACGTCTGGCGTATGGTCAATCAGCTCCCTAAACATACCGCAGTTAACTTTAAAACGCAGCAAGGACGCGCTGAGTTGAACTACAAGCAATCGTTCAAGCTACCGGTTTATTCTTACCTTGTTAACCGTCGTGACCCTAAAATGTATGTGTCTGCGTTATTGGGGACAATGAACCAACTCGTGATATCCGAAGATGGGCATAAAACAGTTTACACCAACAAATTAAACCATCAAAAAGTGACTTATGACCCTGAGTGGGAAACGGTCACCTTTGAGGACAATAACGTTAAAAATAAGCTGCCAAAATCTTACCTTGAGCGTTTGAATTTGAGTTTTGCACAGATCAACTTATTACAACTTAACTTAACCGATACGCGTTTTTTTGAAAGCCAGAATCTTGGCCAATCAGTGACCTATCGGACATATGTCGAAGGCTTTCCGGTTTATTTCCAATCAGAAAGTGGCGCGATTCATATTGATATGTCACAAAATGGGCAACAAACCAGTACCTATTCGCTCAATGAATTAGGGGTACCAGTCCCTAATAATCAGCCAGATGTGACCTTGCCATCAACCGCTGATGTCTTAAAGCAATTACGTGATGCAGGCGTCAAGCCAAGTGATTATAACTTTATTACGCCAGGTTATGAGTGGCTGGTTAATAAGGATAGTCAAGCCGCGGTCAACATGGTGCCAACTTGGATGATTGAAACATCAGACGGTTGGCATAGTGTCACAGCTTATATAGCGGCAAAAGCTAATCAATCGTGATAGGCAAAACAAAAAGGAGGCAGTCATGCAATTTAAACGTATTACCGTGCTCATGTTGATTTTGTTTGTTTTGCTGGACATTTTCCTATTTAATTGGTGGCAAGCTGGCCGTGTCGCACCAATCCAAGTTGCGGATGCTAACGCAAATATTATTTTGGAGATGAAAAAGCAAAATATTAAGTTGCCGAGTTTTAGCACGACGATTAAGTATAAAAGTTATCTGGCCGCGCAACATGCTAAAAAGTCAGAAATTACGCGCTTGCCAAGTGATCTCGCGACAACAACGGCAGGCGATGCAGAAGAGTTGGTTGGCGAATTCCGCACAGCCAAAGGGCTGAAACCGCGCGATGGTGAGCCAACAAGTTTGTCACCTAATGTGATTGCTTACGATGCGGGGTACCGCTATAATCCGATTTTAACTGCCAATAAAACAAACGGGGATAAAGTCTATTCCCAAGTCGTCAACGGTTTACCAGTGATGGCGGAGCCAGGCACAATGGTTTTTCATTATGATAAAAAAGGCAAGCCAATCAACGTGGTGAAACGGCAGTTAATCAATAGTCAAAAGCTTCGTGATGATCGGCCACTTATCTCTGAAGAAGAGGCGATTGTTGCGCTGTACCGGTATAATGAATTGGATAGTGGGGATCGTTTATCTGAGGGTTACTTGTACTATGATAAAATATTAACAGTGAATGGTTATGATATTTATCTGCCAGTGTGGGCGTTTGAAGCACATAGCGGTCGTGATAAATACATTTTAAAGATCAATGCCTTTACTGGGGATAACTTATCGGTATAATTTAATTTAATATTAATTTGTAATCGATACACTTAAAACAAAACAATAGATGGGTGAATAATATGGCAGATAAATCATTAACAAAAATTATCGTAACCGGCGCAGTTGCTGGCGTTCTTGGTGGTGGGGCAATGTTGTATGGGCAGCGCGGCTTAGAAGATATGCAACAATCACAACAAAAAGTCACCACCAAGGCTGATAAGACGGTGACAATTGCCAAGGATGCAACGGCGACTTCAGCTTACAATAAAGTGTCAGATGCGGTTGTTTCTGTGTTGAATTTCTCTCAAACAGGCAAAGATTCGTTTCAAGAAGCATCTGAAGGTTCAGGCGTGATTTACAAGAAGTCTGGGGATGCGGCCTATGTGGTGACGAATAATCACGTGATTAACGGAGCAGCTCAAATTCAAGTCATGTTACATGACGGGCAAAAGGTGACGGCTACGTTGGTTGGAAAAGATGCCATGACGGACTTAGCGGTGTTAAAGATTGCTGCCGATAAGGTTACCACAACGGCAGCATTTGGTGATTCCAATAAGATCCAAGTAGGTCAGAAAGTTTTGGCTATTGGCTCGCCGTTAGGGTCACAATATGCGTCATCGGTGACAGAAGGGATTATTTCGGCTAAGAAGCGTTTGGTGGAGTCTTCTTCTGAAGATGGGCAAAATTATGGGGGCTCAACGGTTATTCAAACCGATGCGGCCATTAACCCTGGTAATTCCGGTGGTCCATTAATTAATTTTGCTGGCCAAGTGATTGGGATTAACTCAATGAAACTCTCTTCTTCTACTTCTGGCACGAGTGTTGAAGGGATGGGATTTGCTATTCCGTCAAATCAAGTGGTGGATATTATTAATAAGTTGGTCAAGTATGGCCAAGTGACGCGTCCAGCTATTGGCATTGGATTAGTTGAATTATCAGCTGTGACGGTTGATGACCAAAAGTCGCTGTTGAAGATCCCAGATACAGTTAAGGGCGGCGTTGTTGTCATGAGTTTGACCCCTAATGGACCAGCGGCTAAAGCTGGTATTCAGAAATACGACGTAATTACTGGAATTGATGGTAAAACCGTGACGGGGCAAGCTGACTTGCGTGAAGAATTATATAAGCATGATCTTAATGATACGGTCACAATTACTTATTATCACCAAGCAGAGAAAAAGACTGTTAAAGTTAAATTAACACAAAAATTAGGAAGTTAACGTGCGCGTTAACTTTTTTCTTTACACATTTTTTACAAATTAGATGAGCTGCTGTTTTCTGAAAATGTTAATAAATCGTCTGAAAATGTTGATAAATCGGTGTAAAAGTCGATAAAATGTGGATAAGTCGGTGGGGTCATGTTGAAAACTAGTTTTATTTGTTAAGTTTTCATTAAATCGGCGATGAAAACGGCAAAATCGGCGTGATTTCGTAAATTTTTGATCAATAATGTCAATAGCGCGTCAATGTTTGCGTTTAGGACGTGAGGGTCGTTAAAAAACGAATAAAATCAAGATAGTGACTGAAAATAGGAACATTAGCCATTTTTTCTGTGGCAATGTTAAGGGAACATCTGTGCTTATCCACAGTTGTGGATAAAAAAGTGGAAAACTGTGGATAAGGTCAAGAATGGCGGGTGAAAATTGGCTAAAACGCCATTCAAAAACGTGGAAAAAGTTATCCACATTTTGTTTAAAATGTGCTCAAAACTGTGGATAAAAAAATATGCGAACAGGTCAAGTACTGGTATAATAGGCATATTACGATGTTGTATTTATGTTGTTCGTATGACAAATTGTGGATAAGTTGTCAGATACAAATGTTTGCATCATGATGAAAAAGTTTAAGAAAATATAAAGGTGTTAACCATTATGAACATTAAAATTATCACTGTCGGTAAATTAAAAGAAGACTACTTGAAAGCCGGAATTGCGGAATATACGAAGCGATTATCACGTTTTGCTAAAACAACCATTATCGAATTAGCCGATGAGAAAACACCAGATAAAGCAAGTGAAGCCCAGAATCAACAAATTCTCATGAAAGAAGGGGCGCGGATTCAAGAAAAAATTGGGGCACGCGATTTTGTGATTGTACTAGCGATTGAAGGCAAGCAATTTCCTTCAGAGGCGTTTGCGCAAAAACTAGCAGATGTTACCTTAGCAGGTTATTCAGACATCACGTTTATTATTGGTGGCTCACTAGGGCTTGATCCTACGATCAAGCAACGTGCCAATATGAAAATGAGTTTTGGTCTGCTGACACTGCCACATCAATTAATGCGCTTGGTGTTGGTTGAACAAATTTATCGGGCCTTTATGATTCAACAAGGCTCGCCGTACCATAAATAAGCGCTTTTATATGAAAAAAGGGCAAACAAAAAAACCAGTACATGTACTGGTTTTTTTAGGGATCAGATGTGATTACTTTGTTTCAGGTAATTCTTCTGACTTACCTTTTGCCCATTGTTGCAACTTTGCAATCGCAATTTGGCGTTGCTTCTTGGCTGAGTTGTGTCCGACCTTGCGAGCACGGGCGAATGAATTAAGCGGCTTCTTTAATGCCATGATGGGTACTCCTTTTTAAATGTTTTACATACAAGATATTATTATACGTTATATATCCCGAAAAAACAAGGCTTTGCGAATAACCCGTGCTAAATTCAGGCTAACTTAGGGTACAATAGTATTATGGAATTTTGGTCAGAAGAAACAATTGAAAATTTTCGGCGCACATTACTGGATTGGTATGACCGTGAGGGACGTGCGACATTACCTTGGCGTGTTGATCATGACCCCTATCGGGTTATGGTATCAGAAATCATGTTGCAACAAACCCAAGTGGATACTGTGCTGCCATATTATAAACGGTTTATGCAGGCTTTACCAACCGTTCAGGATTTAGCACGTGCGCCAGAAGCACAAGTGTTAAAGCTTTGGGAAGGTCTAGGCTATTATTCACGGGCGCGGAATTTACAAAAAGCGGCGCGTTTTGTCGTGGATGATTTACATGGGCATTGGCCGGAAAGTGCTGATGATCTGCAAGCCTTGCCAGGTGTTGGTCCTTATACGTCAGCAGCTATTGCTTCGATTAGCTTTGGCGAAGTCGTGCCGGCTGTAGATGGGAATGCTTATCGCGTGTTTAGTCGTTTACTAAAAATTGACGCCGATATTGCGCAACCAAAATCGCGCAAGAATTTTTACGATGCCATCTTGCCAATTGTTGATCCTGATCGACCAGGTGACTTTAACCAAGCTATCATGGACCTTGGCTCAAGTTATATGACAGCTAAAAATCCTAACAGCGCGGATTCACCGGTGCGGGCCTTTAACGCAGCTTATCGCGATGGTGTGGAAATGGCTTATCCGGTTAAAACAAAAAAGCAGAAGCCAGTTAAGCAACTGTATATTGCAACTGTTTCAGAAAAAGATGGTCGTTTGCTTTTTGAAAAACGGCCAGATACTGGTTTGTTATCGGGTTTTTGGACTTTCCCGTTGGAAGAAATTCAAAATATTGAGCAAATTGTCGGTGAACAGCTACATATTAAACCCATTGTGCACGTCTTTACACATCGCCGGTGGGAAATTTGGCTTGTGAAACGAGACTTGCCATTAACTGATAATCGGCAATACTTGACGCCTGATCAGTGGCAGCACCTATCACTGCCCACAGTACAACACAAATTACTGAATGCGTTGGAGGAATAACACACATGTTTCCAAATCCTAAGTTAAAACAACTCTTTTTTTGGACAATTGAATTATTAGCGTTGTCACTGCTGGTGTATATCGTCTCTGGCTTTGACTTTTTGATGCGCCCGATTCAGGTTTTCATTTCGACGGTCTTTGCGCCTTTGGTGGTCGCTGGTTTTCTGTATTATATTTTAAAGCCACTGGTCTCACTGATTCAAAAAATTAAAATCCGTGGTAAAGTGATACCACATCAAGTAGCGGTTGTAATCACATTTTTGGGGTTTTTAACCATGATTGTCGGGGCACTCGTTGTGTTGGTGCCAACGTTAATTCAAGAAATTACGAATTTAGTAAATGCTTTGCCAAGCTTTGTGAATGATGCGCAACGCATCGCGACAGAAGTCGTCAAGAGTGAATGGTTTGATGCGCTTCATTTGTCGGTTGATGTGGAACAAGTTAAAACAGCAGTGGGCAAATATGCAGGCTCGTTTTTGACGGTAACTGCTGGAACACTCGGCACTGTTGCTTCAACAGTCACAACGGTGACCATTAACTTGGTCACAATTCCAGTCATTTTATTTTATATGTTAAATGATGGGAATCGCTTGGTGCCCGCCATTCAAAAGCTATTTCCTGCACGGCATGCGGAAACAATATCAGAACTCACCACAAAAATGGATACAACGATTGAAAAATATATTTCCGGACAAGCAATTGAAATGGGCTTTGTTGGTGCGTCAATGGCCATTGGGTATCTCTTAATTGGACAACCGTATGCTTGGTTGCTTGGGATTATTGCCGGTATTACAAATATTGTGCCTTACCTTGGGCCATGGATTGGTGTGGTGCCAGCCCTCATTATTGCAAGCACGCAATCTTGGAAACAAGTGGTACTGGTGTTGATTATCATGACGATTGTACAACAATTGGATGGGAACTTCATTTATCCAAATGTGATTGGTAAAAGTTTGGCGATTTATCCGTTAACAATTATGATTTTATTGATGGTTGCAGGTAACTTGTGGGGCATTGTTGGGATGATTTTGATTGTGCCAGTTTATGCTATCCTACGCGTGGTGGTACAGTTTGCTGCTGAATTGTTTATACTGACAAAAAGTAAGTAATGTGCTATACTAGATACTTAGTTTAATCTAGTAGGGGGTTTAGTTATGCAAGCATTTAACTTTGAAAAAAATATTGCCGTATTGGCATCAGCTAAAGGCAAACCAATTCCCTGGCCAGCTGGCCCATATCCAGCCTATTCAGTTGATATTTTGGCACTCGCGCAAAGTTACTTTAAGTCAGCTGAGTTTGATCGTAATTTTGACCGCACCTTACGACAACATGGTTTTCATGAAGGGGTGCCAGAAGCCGTTGTGGCAGAGATTGCCGCTACGTCAGAAGACTATGATTTAGTGCGTGCGGTGTTGTCAGCGATCATTCGCGGGGAAAAATATACACCCGGCATGTGGCAGGCTTTAGTGGAAAATGGGATTTTACTTGATCTTATGACACGGGCCTATCAGTTGAAGGAAAAAAGTGAAATAAAGTCTTGACGAATGTTGGAATTTAAAGTAAACTAATGTAGTTGTCTAAGCAACTAAATGCGGGTGTGGCGGAACTGGCAGACGCGCTGGATTTAGGTTCCAGTGCCGCAAGGCGTGCAGGTTCGATTCCTGTCACCCGTACTAAGAGAACAATTTGTTCTCTGGGGTATCTAGTATAACTTAGGTATACTTGAGTACTTGGCGTTGCCGACTTAGCTCAGTTGGTAGAGCATCTCACTAGTAATGAGGGGGTCAACGGTTCGAATCCGCTAGTCGGCATCAAAAAAGCAGTGATTTTAAATCACTGCTTTTTCTTTTGTTCACTAGTATGTTTTACAATATAGTAAAAATAGTATATACTACTAGTATGTTAAACAATATAGTTATAAAGGTCGTATTCACATGCAGCAAAATATGTCAAGTCAAATGTTGAAAGGCATTCTACAAGGGATGATGCTCATTATTTTGTCACGAAAACCCGATTATGGCTACGGCATTAGTAAGCAAATGAATGACTATGGCTTAGAAGGTATTCCAAAAGGGACAATTTATCCGCTATTAGCTGCAATGGAAAGGCGTGGGTTAATTATGGGGAAAATGCAACCGTCTCAAGAAGGGCCAGACCGTAAGTATTACTATGTGACACCAGCTGGGGAAGTTGAAAAGCAGGCATTTCTTTTGGAGTGGGATATCTTAGCAAATGTCGTTAATCACATGATTGAGGAGGAGAAAAAATGAACACAAATCAGATGATTGAAGAAAATAACCAATTGCGGCAACGTTTAAATGATGAAAATAAAGCCTACTATAATGATTTGCTACTTTATTTGCGCTTTCAAAGCGTCTCGCGCGATGAGGCGCAAATTGAATCCTTCTTACTTGATGTATTACAAGATATTCTTGCTGCCCAAAAAGATGGCCTATCTGCAGTTGATTATTTCGGAAAAGAGCCAAAAGAGGTAGCGGATGCATTTTTGGCAGAAGTACCCAGAAATTTTTGGGCGGTGATCAAACTCGCGCTGATAGCTGTCGGGAGTTATATGGGCATTACCATCTTTCCAACATTGACGACAACTGGTAAACCAACTGATGTGGGGGCCATGTTAATTGCTGGATTGTATACCTTGCTAATGATTATGATACTTTTTAAGTACCTTGCGGTAACGATTTATCGTGTATCGACGTGGCGCTTGCATAAGGTGATGCAATGGCTGATTTGGTGTCTTATAGGTATTATTGCGTTGGCGCCGCTATCTTTAATCACTATTTTGGTGAAAACTCCGGTCAGAATATCGCTTGATGGCATTTGGGGGATTGGTGTTATTTTGTTAGGTTGGTTAATAGGCGGAATTGTTTATCTGCGACTGACAGATAAACAGATGTGGACGCCTTTTGTGATTGTAGCGTTGGTCTTTGGCATTATGGGTATTATTGCAAGAATACCGCACTTTGATGCGTTGCTTAGTATGAAATCTGGTCGTTATCTTTACGCTGGGTTAATGGTTATTGTGATGATTGTCTTTTATTTAATGAGTTACTTTGCAGTGAAAAAAATGAAGAAATCAGAATGATAAAAATAAAAGCAGCCAAACCATTAATGGTTTGGCTGCTTTTATGTTTTAATCACGGCGTGTTAACTTCACGACGCCTTCCCAACGGGCAGTTTGTGGGAACATATCGATACTTTGAATATACTCCACCTGATAAGCTTGGGTGAGATCTACTAAATCTCGTGCTAAGGTTGACGCGTTGCAAGAAATATAAACAAACTTTTCTGGCTTGGTGCGTAGAATTTCACGACGCAAGGCAGTATCTAAACCAGTACGTGGTGGATCCACCACGAGGGCGTCGGCGATCCAACCTTCTGCTTGCCATTTTGGAAAGAGTTCTTCTGCCGTGCCAATTTCGTATTTGGCATTGGTAATGTGGTTGATTTCAGCGTTAATGTTGGCATCATCGACGGCTTCAGGAATGATTTCCATACCGCGCACTTCACCGACCTTATCTGCCAAACTCAGCCCAATTGTGCCGACACCGGCATAAGCATCTACGAGCTTATCTGCATGAGTTAAATCGAGGGCGGCAAGGGCCTCGTTATAAATAACGATCATTTGGGTGTAGTTTAATTGCATGAAGGCGCGTGGTGATAACTGAAAAGTTTTCCCCATAATCGTTTCTTCGATGTAATCCTTCCCCCATAATTTGATGGTTTCTTCACCCCAAACAATGCTTGTTCGGCCAGGATTAAAGTTTTGGAAAATACCGGTGACCTCGGGGAGGGTTTGGTTAATGGCTTCAATTAAGGCGGCATCGCCAGGGAAGCCATCAGTATTGGTGACAAAGGTCAATTGAACTTCGCCGGTTGTATGTGACGCACGCGCGACAATGGTTTTGACAGTCCCACGATTTTTATCTTCGTTATAAATCGAAACGGATAATTTATCCAGCAAATCACGGACTGTTCGCAGTACTTTCATGGTTGCTGGATCTTGCGTGTGCACAACAGGTAAGTCGACTAAATCATGACTACTGCGCTTGTACATCCCCACGCTCAGCTTATCGCCAATTTTTCGCACAGGGAATTGCGCTTTGTTGCGGTATTCATAGGGGTTTGCCATACCAATGGTATCGCGCAAGTCATAATCAGTCCAACCGCGTGGTTGGAACTTTTCTAAGGATTGGGCAATCACGTCTTTTTTGAAGGCTAATTGTGCTGGATAAGTCATGTGTTCCAGTTCAAAACCACCGACTTCATCGGCGTACTCATCGCGTGGGGCGACCCGACTAGGGGACTTTTCACGGATTTTGAGCACTTTAGCTGTGATGTATTTTGGTTGGACATCGGTTACCTTAACGACTGCGACTTCATCAGGTAAAACACCAGGGACGAATACGATTTTACGTTTGAAGTAGCCGATACCTTCGCCGTTGATCCCTAAACGCTTAATGGTGAGTGGAAAATTTTGACCGATGCGCACATCGACCCCGTCGCCGGTTGCTTGGCGACGATCCTGTCGACGGGGATCAAATTTTTTACCATAATAGGGCTTTTTGCCGGTTGTTGGCCGTGCTTTTTGTGCATAAGCCCGTTTTTTGTTTGTATTTTCTGTCATGTTTATGATGTACGTGGATCACGCACATGTCCTTTCTGCAATGCAATGCTATGGTGACGTTGTTACCTATTCAGTATAACAGCTCTGGGCTGATAAAATAATTTACAAAAGTGAGTGTTTTACACTTGCGCTATAATACAAAGGTGTTATAATAGTCATAGAGGGGATGTGTGAGAATGAAGCGGAACATAAACTTTATTGACCGACATCACGTTCATGTGCGCGGTCAGACAAAATAGATAAATTAGTTGGAGCAAACGACCATGAAATTTGATGTTAAGGCGTATTTAGCTGATAATTCGCTCACGATTTATCGGGTAGCGAAGGCGTCTGGTTACAGCTATACAACGATTCATAAATCGTTTAACAAAACACAATCAGACGCAACTAGTTTAAATGTTAGAGATTTGGTTGCACTTGCTAAGGCCCAAAATAAGGCTGCTTGGGAAGTGCTTCGCGATCTAGAAAATTTTTATTTCAACCCTGAGGGACGTTGAACCGTTATTTGATATCAGCGTAGTTGGGGCTTAACACAGATAATTTTGATTATAACTTAAGATAAGAGGGGGATATACTTATGGCAAATAACAACTTTTTCAATGATCCATTCGGATCTGACATGAACGAAATTTTTAACAACATGATGGGTAACATGAACGGTTTCAACACTGAAAACCGTCGTTACTTGATCAACGGACGAGAAGTAACACCTGAACAATTTGCAGAATATCGTCAAACTGGTAAGTTGCCACAAAGCACACAACAAGGACATGTTGCTGGTAACGGTCGCATGGCTGCACAACAACCTGGACAAGTTAAGCAAGAAAGTATCTTGATGAAGCTTGGTCGTAACTTGACGGCTGAAGCACGTGAAGGTATGCTTGACCCAGTTATTGGCCGTAACAAGGAAATTCAAGAAACAGCTGAAATCCTTGGCCGTCGTACAAAGAACAACCCAATATTGGTTGGGGATGCCGGTGTTGGAAAGACAGCGGTTGTTGAAGGTTTGGCACAAGCCATTGTAAATGGTGATGTCCCAGCCGCAATTAAGGACAAGGAAATCTTCTCAATTGATATTTCAAGTCTTGAAGCTGGCACACAATACCGTGGCGCCTTTGAAGAAAACATCCAAAACTTGGTGAAGGAAGTTAAGGCTGCCGGAAACATCATCTTGTTCTTTGACGAAATCCACCAAATTCTAGGTGCCGGTTCAACTGGTGGCCAAGATGGCGGGAAGGGATTGGCTGATATCATCAAGCCAGCTTTGAGCCGTGGTGAAATTTCAGTTATTGGTGCGACAACACAAGACGAATACCGTAACACAATCATGAAGAATGCCGCATTGGCACGTCGTTTCAATGAAGTAACGGTTAATGCCCCATCAGCAAAGGACACATTGGAAATCCTTAAGGGTATTGCGCCATTGTATGAAAAGCACCACCATGTTGAATTGCCAGAACCAGTATTGAAGGCTGCAGTTGACTATTCAATCCAATACATCCCACAACGTTCATTGCCAGATAAAGCCATTGATTTGTTGGATATGACAGCTGCACACTTGAGTGCTAAGAACCCTGTTACAGATAAGGTAAGTCTTGAAAAGCAACTTGCTGAAGCTAAGGAAAAGCAAGAAAAGGCGGTTTCTGACGAAGACTTCGAAGCTGCTTTGATGCACAAGAACAAGATTACTGACTTGGAAAAGGAAATTGCTGGCGCAGACAAAGCAACTAAGGTTGTTGCAACAATAAACGATGTGGCTGAATCTGTTGAACGTTTGACGGGTATCCCAGTATCAAAAATGGGTGCCTCAGATATCGAACGTTTGAAGACAATCGGTTCACGTTTGGCTGGTAAGGTTATTGGTCAAGATGAAGCTGTTAAAATGGTGGCACGTGCCATCCGTCGTAATCGTGCCGGATTTGACGAAGGTAACCGTCCAATCGGTAGCTTCCTATTTGTCGGTCCTACTGGTGTTGGTAAGACAGAATTGGCTAAGCAATTAGCCCTTGAAATGTTTGGTTCAAAGGAAAACATCATCCGCTTGGATATGTCAGAATACTCAGACTTGACAGCCGTAGCAAAGTTGATTGGTACGTCAGCCGGTTATGTTGGTTATGACGACAACAGCAACACATTGACTGAAAAGGTTCGTCGTAATCCATATTCAATTGTCCTATTGGATGAAATTGAAAAGGCTAACCCACAAGTTTTGACATTGTTGTTGCAAGTGATGGATGATGGTCGTTTGACTGACGGTCAAGGTAACGTTGTGAACTTCAAGAACACAGTGATTATTGCCACATCAAACGCTGGCTTTTCAGACAAGAGCGAAGGTGAATTGATGGACCGTTTGGCCCCTTACTTCCGTCCAGAATTCTTGAACCGCTTCAACGGTGTAATCGAATTCTCAGCTTTGACAAAGACTGATTTGGAGCACATTGTGAACTTGATGTTGGACGATGTGAACGAAACATTGGCTAAGAAGGACATCACGTTGACAGTGACTGATGCTGCCAAGGAATACTTGATTGAACAAGGTTATGACGAAGCAATGGGTGCACGTCCACTTCGTCGTGTGATCGAACAACAAATCCGTGATCAGGTAACGGACTTCTATCTTGAAAACCCTGAAGAAAAGCACTTGCGTGCTGACTTAGTTGACGACAAGTTGGTCATTTCCGCTTTGACTGACAATGATGTCGTGAATGAAGATGAAGAACTTCGTGAAGCTTCAGATGCTGGAGCTGATAAGGGCAAGGACCACAAAGGCAAGTCTGACAAGAAGAAGTAATTAGCTACGCGATAATACGTGATAAGTCGATAAACCGTTAAGGTTTATCGACTTTTTTGTTATCCGCAAGATAGCGGCATTCGCGTGCATGATATAATAAAATAATTGAACCTAAAGGATGCAAAGATGATTATCCAACATGCAATGTTACACATTCTAGACACGAACACAGGTAGTCTTATCGCGTCACAAGGGGAGATGCCCTTAGATAATGCTGGCGTACAAACGTATATTGAAAAACTGGTCGCCAAAATGTCAGCTGGGGATGTGAAACAAGGTACTTTGACAGCGCAAGATTATTTGGCAACGATGCTAGCTAATCCTGATTTTTCAGAGATGACGACGGCATTAGCCACAAAATTATTTGATCTTATTGCTGCTAGTGATGCTGTGCCAGCAGGGGACATGTTGAGTTTTTTGGCGACGTCAGATGATGGCCCAATTTTTGGCTTACTTAAGTTGAATTTTTCACCACGTTATGCGCACACTGTGACCTATATTGAGGATCAGATGGTGAATAATTTGGTGTTGAACCAAACAGTTTTACCAGCCAGTAGTCAAACCGTCGATAAGGCGATTATCGTTGATTTGACGACGCAACGTTATCAGTTATTAGAGAAAAAATATGTGATTGATGGCCAACGTTGTGCCTACTTTTCGGAAAAGTTTCTGGCGTTGACACCCGAAACGTCGTTGAAAGAAAATATTCAGACCATTAAGCGAACGGTGAAGTCTGTGGCTGAAAAGTTTGATGATATACTGGCGCATGAGGCATTAGCGATGACTCAGGCAGTCATTAATGACGGCTTATCAACGGGCCAGATTGATACGATCGCAATTGCTGAACAGGCGTTTCCAGATAATTTGACGGCCCAAGCGCAATATCAAGAAAAGTTAACCGAAAAGGCGGTTGCCCCCAAAGTACCAGTTGAGAATACGCCAAAATATGAAAAGAAGTACTGTGTGCAAAAATTTAAATTAGATTCAGGGATTGAAGTTTCAATCCCAATGGCGGTCTATCAAGATCGCTCAAAAGTCGAATTTATCAATCATGATAATGGCACAATCTCGCTGGTCATTAAAGATATTGAACAAATTGCCAATAAGTTTTCAGTGTGACAGTATCAATTATTGGGTACCGGATCATTTACTGCTATAATGAGGAAAATAGGATAAGGTAAGAAAGGGCTAAGTTAGTCATAACTTGGATAAACAATGTCATGCCATACGCAGATTCTTATGTTGCAAAAATTCGTGAACAGGTAGGTCACGATTTTGAATTAGTGATGCCCACAACCGATGTGGTGATTGAAAACCGACAAGGTGAATTGCTGATGATTTATAATCGGGATTTTGATGGTTGGGCGTTTCCTGGGGGCTACGTTGAACCAGAATTATCTTGGCAAGAGAATGCCGCGCGAGAAGCGACGGAAGAAGCAGGCATCACGGCTGACCCGAAAAACCTGCAATTGATCGGGACGGTATCCGGCAAACAATTTGTGGCGCATTATCCAAATGGCGACCGTGCAAAACTCTATACGACGGTTTTTCATTTAACGGATTGGACGGTTGAACAAACAGATATTGACGAGACGGAAATCGACGCCAAAAAGTGGTTCTCACCCCAAACGATTGATCATGTGCACCTGACGTTTGCCGGACAGGCCGTATATCGTTTATTTAGAAAGTACCAAGCAACTGGTGCTGTCCAAAATATCACGCTTGATTCAGCCTTACAGCGCTTTGTGGATGCGCAAAACGGCGAAATTGTCGGGGTTAACACGTACACTGACGCGTTAGCAGAATTAAGTCAGGGCGAAAAGCAGACGCATTGGATGTGGTACGTCTTACCGCAATTACGCGCTTTGGGTAAAAGTGAGCGGGCCATTTATTATGGATTAGCTGATGCCAAAGAGGCGCAAGCTTATTTGGCAGATCTAGTACTTCGGACGCGTTTAGAGGCGATTGTCGCCACGACGCTGGCATTGGCAGGTAACGATCCGGTGACTGTGTTTGGCGCAGTAGATGCACCAAAGTTCCAAGCCAGTTTGACACTATTTAATCAAGTGGCGCCGGAGACACCCCTTTACCAACAAGCACTTGATAAATACTTTAATGGTGTCCAACACGCTGAAACATTGGCCTTGTTAGCACAATAAAAAAGCATGCTGCGGCATGCTTTTTTATTAAGCACCAGTATAATCTGGGGCTAACTTATTAACAGGTGGCGTGAATTCACGCATTGATTCAGCTAAGTGGACAAAATTGGTGACCAAACGATGATTTGGTGCTTGGGTACCGTGTTTATCCGCAAGGTCCGCAATCCAGCCGTTGATATAATCAACTTCGGTTGGCCGTCCCTTCACAAAGTCTTGGTACATAGAAGGGAAATGGAGGGGATTGGCCACGTTTGAGACATAGTCAACTTGCGCCACCATATCATCACGACTTTCGATGAGTTCAATACCAGCAGCTTCAGCGGCATCATAAGCTTCGTTGATGAGTGGGCGTGCAATGCCTTCCAGGAAATTGTCGTAAGCCATGAGTTGGCCCATCCGCGATTGAAACATCGTTGCAATCGAGTTTTCAACGGCATTGAAGAAGACTTTAGTCAGCAGTGTACCCATGAAATTTTCGGTGTAACTTGGGTTTAAATGCGCAGCTTCAAAGTCAGTTAGGAGGGCATCCATGGTTGCGGAAGGTTTCTCTGTCAAATTGGCATAGACAGAAGAACCAGCGCCTTCTGCGCCCATAAAGTCGACGTCACCAAAATCGTTTAAGACAGTCGCGATCATGGCTGTACCGCCAATAATCTGTTCATCATCGAAATATTGCTGTAGTTTTTCAATGTGACCCATGCCATTCATAGCACCTAAGGCGGTTTGACCAGGTTTGAATTTCGGTGCCAGACGATCGAGGGTATCTTGTAGCTGCATTTGCTTCATAAAGAAAATCCAGACATCGGGCGCGCCATCATATTCCTCAGGTGAGAAAATGTTGATTTTAATGTCATGACGGTCTTTGTGATCACGTGATTTCCAAACTTTGTCGCCTTGCGTACGAATCTTATCTAAACTCGCCTGGGTGGGTTCAACAAAGTCCACTGGGACACCTGCATTTTCCTGAAGGAGAATACCGTATCGCAATCCCATTGCGCCTGCGCCAACTACTGCATATTTCATCGTATCAATCTCCTATCGTCATATAATGATATTATTCTAATGTTTATCACATTTTAAGTCAAGGGTATTTTTAATCTTTTTGGCTATGAACATTGTGAAATTTACCGTATAATAAGAGGTAGAGTGCATGTTGCACGTTTTTAATAGAGGAAGTTAAAATGTCTAAAGAAATTTATTTAACAGGTGATCGACCAACTGGTAAGTTGCATATCGGTCATTATATTGGGTCATTAAAAAATCGTGTGGCAATGCAAAATTCAGGCGAATATGAACCATTTGTGATGATTGCTGATACGCAAGCTTTTACAGATAATGCGCGTAATCCAGAAAAAATTCGGCAGTCACTAACAGAGGTTGCTTTGGATTATTTGGCAGTTGGGATTGATCCAACAAAAACAACGATTTTTGTACAATCACAAATCAAAGGGTTATTTGAACTGACAGAATACTTTATGAACTTGGTGTCAGTAGCACGGTTACAACGTAATCCGACTGTGAAAGCAGAAATTTCACAAAAAGGCTTTGGTGAGGGAATCCCTGCTGGATTCTTAACTTATCCGGTGTCACAGGCTGCTGATATTGCCATTTTCCGTGCCACTAAAGTGCCGGTTGGGGACGATCAGGAACCAATGTTAGAACAAGCCCGTGAGTTGGTGCGGTCATTTAACAATGCCTACCAATCTGATGTCCTTGTTGAACCAGTCGGTGTCTTTCCACCGAAGGGACAAGGGCGTTTACCTGGTATCGATGGCAATGCTAAGATGTCTAAGTCGTTGGGTAATGGCATTTATATTTCTGATGATGCCGATACATTGGCCAAAAAAGTGAAGGCGATGTATACTGATCCGTTGCACATCAATATTGACGATCCTGGACATGTTGAGGGCAACGTTGTCTTCACATACCTTGACATTTTCGATCCTGACAAAGAACGCGTGGCTGAATTGAAGGCACACTATACGGCTGGTGGTCTAGGTGATATGAAGCTAAAAAAGCACTTAATTGACGTGATGGAAGCCGAAATGGCAGCAATTCGTGAACGACGTGCACTATTTGCTCAGGATATTCCGGCGGTGCTGGAAATGTTAAAAACTGGATCAGAACGTGCCAATGTGGTGGCAGAAGCGACGATGAAAGATGTCCGCCATGCGATGGGCATTGATTACTTTGGATAAAACATGATAAAAAAGCACCATGCCAATTGGCATGGTGCTTTTATTGTGCTGTCGTTGTATCGGTTTCGTCGTTACTATTATCGCCTGCTGGGCGTAATGATGCCGCGATATTGGCGAGACTTGATGGGATTTTACCACCATAAGGGCGGCCAGTTTTCGCGGCTTTAAGACCAAGGGCTTTTCTAGCGAGATCCGTGACCCGTTGCTTTTCCGTTTGTGGTATCACTTCATAAGAGACATCGTTACCGGCAGCATCGGGATAATTGGTGGTCACGCCTTGCATGTGTTCGGTGGTAATATGATTTTTGGCTTTAATATATTTGCTAGCCATTGTTGTCATATCACCAAACGTGAGGTCAGTTCGCACATTTTTAGAAATAGTGGTCATGAACTTGTCGTTGAGTAAGCTGGACACATTGGCTGACTTTTTGATGAGGCCTTCTAAAACTAAACGTTGTCGTTGCTGACGACCATAATCGCCGGTCGGGTCACCATAGCGCATACGTGAAAAGGCCAGAGCAGCATCACCATTCATCACCGTTTTTGAATCGGACCAAGTTACACCGTTATCGTCAGAATGCTCATATTTGTTACTACCCTTGTGGAAACGGTAGAGATTAGGACCATAATTGTGGGCAGTTTCTTGACTATAGGTAAAATCGAGTGGTGATTTGACGGATACACCACCAACTTGATCAACCATCGTTGCTAGGCCACCCATGTTGACGAGGGCATAGAAGTCGATGGGGATGTTCAAAAATGATTCTACTGTTTTAATTGACGTAGCAGTTGAACCAAAAGCGTAAGCCGCGTTCAATTTTTGTGGGAAAGTATTTTCATAACCGTCAATTGAGACCATGGCGTCACGAGGTAGTGAGATCAGGGTTGTTTGTTCAGTTTTAGGGTTAATAAGCAATAGCATCATGGAATCAGTACGACCACGATAAGTGCGACCTAACTCACCGGTATCCGTGCCATACAATAAAACTGAAATGGGTCGACCGCTTTTAATCACTTCGGATACATCACGGGATTTGGTGAGGCCGGCACCAGCATATGATTTGTCGATAACACCTTTTGTGTTGTGAATGGTTAACCAAGCAAAACAGCCGATTACAAACACAAGCATGGCAATACCAATAAAAATCAGGTTACGTAGCTTGTGCTTTGGCACTTGATGTCGGTGCGCGCGTGAATCTGGTTGAGGCTCCATACGAATTAATCTCCTAAAATGTTGCTAGATTAGCCTATCATTTTAGCCTAATGATAGGGGATCACAATTATAAACATCATAACACGTGAATATAAAGACAAAGTTAAAAAAGCGCCAAATTATGAAATTCAACTAATGATATTGGCGATAATGGTACAATGATTATGAGCAACAGACAAGGGAGTTCAATGCATGTTAATTCAACCCGATAAATTAAGAAAATGCCTGATGTTGATTTTTGGTGGTTTGTTGTTGATTTTGGCCATTCAGGTACGGTTTAATTTGCTGTTTATACATGTTATGAATGATGGGGCAGAATTAGCAGTACATAATTTTATACCGCAGTTTGTACAACAAGGGATTGGTTTTGCTGGTTTATTGACGCATTACTGGTTGGCAATTTTAGGGATTATCGGTCTATCTGGGTTGTTCTACTTGGTCAATTATAAAATTGCCATGGGTTGGTTGATTGCCACGCAGATCTTAGGGTTGCTGGTGGTTGAATTATTATCGACGGTGTTAACCACTTATTGGGACAAGGGTTTCAAAAAGGGATCAATGATGCCAGATCTCTTGTTAGTTTGGTGGTTTCAGATTCTGGCGGTTATTGCCGTTATTATTGTGCCAAGATTAACAGCTAACTGGCAATGGCAGTGGGGAATTCAACTGCTGGTTGTGTTTGGCTGGTGTCTGATGGCGTTAGCGCGCATGCAGCAAAATGGCATGCCGCTATCGAGTGAGCTTGGGGCACTATGTTTTGGCTATTTTTGGTGGCAATTGAGCGAACAGCAGTATCGTCGGCATGCAAAACATTGGCGTCATGTATTAGAAATTGACACCTTAATTTAAAGATGATATGATATTCAAGTTATCAAAGAGGTTGCAACCAACATGAGTAACGTAAATGAGTTCGCCAAGAATAGTGATTTTACGCGAAAGGGGCGGTTGCCGAAATTTCTCGCAAGGCAGCGGGGAATTGGGCTAACAACGAATAGTTGTTAGACTGTCACGGCGACGTGGTGTGCTTTGAAAAGTTACGATAAAATAACTTTTTAGACCTCTTTCTATTTACAAGAAAGGGGCTTTTTATTTGCCCCGATTAGGGAGAATGTTAATGGCAGAACATAATGGTGAGATGAAACGTAATCTCAAGACACGTCATGTGTCAATGATTGCTTTAGGTGGTTCAATTGGAACAGGTTTGTTTGTGGCTTCCGGTGCGACGGTTGCCCAAGCTGGTCCTTCAGGGGCGATTGTTGCCTATTTGGCAATTGGTGTCATGGTCTATTTCTTGATGACCAGTTTAGGTGAAATGGCAACTTATTCACCAACATCAGGTTCTTTTTCTGATTATGCCGGTCGCTATGTTGATCCCGCACTGGGTTTTGCGATGGGTTGGAATTACTGGTTTAACTGGGCGATCACATTGGCCGTCGATATTGTGGCTGTTGGTTTGGTGTCAAACTTTTGGTTCCCTAATACGCCATCGTGGATTTTTTCAGCGGTGGCTATGGTGTTCATTTTCTTGATTAACCTCTTTTCCGTGGGAGCCTTTGGCGAAACCGAATTTTGGCTGTCAATGATAAAGGTCATCACGATTATTGCCTTTTTGATTGTGGGTGTCGCTACGATTTTTGGGGTTATCCATTCAGATATTAACGTGATGAAAAACCTATCCGTTGGGAACCATGGTTTTGTCGGTGGTCCGCAAGCTATTTTGTCAGTCTTTGTTGTGGCTGGCTTCTCGTTCCAAGGTACTGAGTTAATTGGGATTACTGCTGGTGAAGCTAAAGATCCGGAAAAGTCTGTGCCTAAGGCGATCAATCAAGTTTTCTGGCGCATTTTACTTTTCTATATTATGGCCATTTTCGTCATTTCGGCTTTGGTTTACTACCGTGATCCGAGCTTGTTGAGTGCATCAACTAAGAATGTTGCCGAATCACCGTTTACAATCGTCTTTAAGAATGCTGGGATTGCCTTTGCTGCCAGTTTGATGAACGCGGTTATCTTGACATCAATTGTGTCATCAGCTAATTCAGGTTCTTATGCCTCAACCCGTATGTTATATGCCATGGCACGTAAGGGTGAAGCACCAAAGATTTTTGCAAAATTGTCAACCCGTGGCGTACCAGTAGCGGCCCTCTTCTTGACGACTGCAATTGGTTTATTGGCCTTTATTTCAAACACGAAGGGTGGGTCAGTGGCTTATACTTGGCTTGTGAATGCTTCTGGTTTGACCGGATTCATCGCTTGGGTTGGGATTGCGCTGTCGCATTACCGTTTCCGTCGTGCCTACGTTGCGCAGGGAAAAGATTTAAATGCATTGAAATATAAAGCAAAATGGTTCCCATTTGGTCCATTGTTTGCGCTAGTGATTTCAATTGGGGTGATTATTGGTCAGGATCCGGCAAGTTTTTCACAGTTTAATCTAGAGAAGCTTGCGGTGACTTACTTATCAGTGCCACTCTTCGTGGTATTATACGTTGGCTACAAAATTCGTCACAAAACTCACATTGTTAAATTGGAAGATGTTGATTTGACACAACAGAAATGAAAATAACAAGATGCCGCGTATTGAACCGGTGTCTTGTTTTTTATTGCAAGTGGTTACTGTGACAAAAGTATCGCGCATATTGTTATAATTGATTACAATAATATGATCAAAAAAAGGGGGGCAACATGAATCCAATCGTTATGCTGAGTCTCAATGTATTGGCCATGTATTTTGTATTTTGGACAATTAAGCCAATTAATTTCGCCAAGTTTATGCCATATACGCCGAAACAAGCCGGCTTTTTAAAGATTATTTTGGCGATTGCTTTAGGCTATTTGGTGGCGAGTTTCTTTATTTCTATTACGAATTGGATCCTTGTCCTACCAGCGACGGTATTTGGAAAGTAGCTCAAAAACGATTGGCAACTGTGGTATAATTGACTAGATTATGTAGACAAGTCGGCGTTGTACGCCCGTTTATAAAAATAAAAAAACTGGAGACAAAACATGGCAAAAGATATCGGCATTGACTTGGGAACAGCCAATGTTCTCATTTATGTAGAAGGTAAGGGTATCGTTTTGAACGAACCTTCTGTTGTAGCAGTTGATGACAAAACAGATCGTGTATTAGCAGTCGGTTCTGAAGCTTACCGGATGGTTGGTCGGACACCTGGCAATATTCGGGCTGTCCGTCCCTTGAAAGATGGGGTTATTTCAGACTTTGACGTCACCGAAGCCATGTTGACGTACTTTGTCAATAAGTTGAATGTTAAGGGCTTCATGTCAAAGCCTAACATTATGATTTGTGCCCCAACAAACATCACTGAAATCGAACGCAAGGCGATCATTCAAGCCGCGGAAAAAGCAGGTGGTGCCAAGGTTTATCTGGAATATGAACCAAAGGTTGCCGCTGTCGGTGCCGGATTGGATATCTTTAAGCCAGTTGGATCAATGGTGATTGACATGGGTGGTGGGACATCAGATATTGCGGTGCTATCACTTGGCGATATCGTAGTGTCTGAATCAATTCGCGTGGCCGGTGACAAAATGAACTTTGACATTGTGGGCTACCTTAAGCGCCGTCACAACTTGATCGTCGGTGAACGTACAGCAGAAACAATCAAAATTCAAATTGGTTCAGCCTTGCCAGTTGATGAACCATTGACAATGGAAGTGCGTGGTCGTGATAATTTTGAAGGGATGCCAAAAACGATTACGATTAACTCAAACGAAGTCGAAGAAGCACTCCATGACACGTTGCAACAAATTGTTCGTGCCACGCACTCTGTTTTGGCTAAGCTACCACCGGAATTAGCGGCTGATATTATTGATCGTGGTATCATGCTCACGGGTGGTGGGGCTTTGCTACATGGCATGGACCAATTGTTGTCTGACGCATTAGAAGTACCAGTTGTTGTGTCTGATTCACCACTAGATAATGTGGCTAAAGGTGCTGGGGCATTACTTGAACACATGAAATCAGGGCGTAAAGGATTGTAATATGCGGAAGAAAAATCAAAATTTTGGTGTTGAGCTTGTGGTTGTCGAAAACCAAACACAAGTCTTGATTGATAAGAAACAGATTGGTTACGTTGCACCTGCAGATCGTGGTTTTGTTGGTTATTTTGGGCAGCAAGCAGTGATTAACCAAGCGAAAACACAAGACGAAGCAATTGAAGCTATTTTAGCAAGTTTTAACTTATATCAATAAAATAATCAGAAAAACCCTTATCATGAACATGATAAGGGTTTGTACATAAAACGAGGTAACATCAACATGCAACGACCTTCACGACAAATGAGTAATCGTACGTCCGGTTCAGAATTGGATTGGGGCATTATTTTAATTCTTTTGCTATTTATGATTATTGGTCTGAGTTCGATTTTCGAAGCAGCACTCAACTCACAGTATGGCACGATGCAATCGGCTTTGCGGGCGACAATTGTGCAGGGTGTGTTTTGGATTTTAGGGGCAATTATCATTGCTTTCTTGTTGCGATTTGATGCCTCTCAACTCTGGCGATTAGCGCCAGTGGCCTACAGCTTAGGCATATTTTTGCTAGTGGCCGTTTTGATCTTTTATAACCGGGGGATGGCAGCAGCGACCGGTGCTAAATCCTGGTTTGTTTTCGGGCCAGTTTCTTTCCAACCGTCCGAAGTGGTGAAGCCAGCGTTTATCCTGATGTTAAGTCGGGTGGTGGCCCAACACAATCGCCAATATGAGCATCATGATGTGCATTCGGATTGGTTATTGTTAGGTAAGATGGCGTTATGCTTCTTACCAGTCGCTGTTTTGATTGCGATGCAAAATGACTTGGGCACATTGCTCGTGTTTATGGCAATCTTTGGTGGTGTTGCCCTTGTATCAGGGGTGACTTGGCGTATTCTGGGTCCCGTCATTGCAGCAGTAGCGGCAATTGGGATTACATTATTGGCATTAGTAACATCAGCAACCGGGAAACAAATTTTGGATGCTTTGGGCTTCAAATTGTACCAGTTTGACCGTATCCAAACTTGGCTACATCCGGATCAAGATACCTCATCATCAGGTTATCAAACGTATCAAAGTTTGAAGGCCATTGGTTCTGGCCAACTAACTGGACAAGGCTTTGGCCATTTGAAGGTCTATGTGCCGGTGCGTGAGTCCGACATGATTTTCTCAGTAATTGGTGAAAGTTTTGGCTTCATTGGTGGCGCCTTGCTCATCGCGCTATACTTTATTTTGATTTATCGCCTCATTGCGGCCACATTTAAAGCACAAAATGCTTTTTATGCGTATATTGCTACTGGTGTGGTGATGATGTTATTGTTCCACGTATTTGAAAATATTGGGATGAATATTGGTTTGCTACCATTAACTGGTATTCCATTACCCTTTATTTCCCAAGGTGGGTCATCGCTACTAGGTAACTTAATTGGGATTGGCCTGATTTTAAGTATCGGTTATCAACAGCAGAACGCGACCTTTAAAGAGTCGACAGGGTTTTCAATGTAATGATGACATTAAGCGAACTACAAACACAATTTATTGCCTTAAAAAATAAAACGCGTGATGGTGTGATTTTTCAATCACTAGGGGAGACAATGGCTGAAATACTGGCCGAGTTGTCACCACAACCCATCACTGCGGTGGCGTTACCAGTGGATGGTGAACAGGCATTGATTGCGATGCGAGCGTATAGCCAACAACTGGAGGCGGCTGCGCAAGCGCATGGCGGAGAGACGCAGTTGCTGCCAGTTCCAGATGAGATACTACGTCTGGCAGTGGCACAGCTGGCCAATCCATTGCCCAAGTATCGTGACACTGGGGCGTTTTTTTTCCTGAGTGATATCATTCAAAATCAATTGTTGTCTGAGTCACAAATGCGGTGGTTAATCACTGATTTGGTGTCTGATGAGCAATTATTTGCTCACATTTTTGAAGTGAACAATGCGGCGATTTATCGACGATCGTTCAGTGTGTTGTTAGTGTCACTTTTGTTATTTACGCAGCGAACAAAAACGGCCTTTATGTCTGATGACTTATTGGATTATGTGATTAATCGGGTGGCTTTATATGCGGCACTAGAGCGTGATGCGCGCGGGTTCATCGGCACCAATGGCTGGGCGCACGCGTTTACACACATTGGCAACGCGGTTAATGAAATCATGTTGATGCCAAAGCTCATGCGGGCTGACAAATTATTTTTGATGGCCAGTATGTTAGCGGGCTATCGCGAGCTACACCAACCCTTAGTGATGGGAGAAACCGACCGTATTGCTGAGGTCGCCTTGCGAGCAGCGCAAACACATGCGATTTACGAAGATTATCTGCTGTTAACCTTGAAGTTATGGCGGAAAGATTTGGTGACGCGGCAAGCGCCACAATCAGAAGGGCGGTGGCATCAACTGTATAACCGAACACGTTTCTTTCACGCGATTTTATTGACAGATCGGCAGGCTGTTCCTGATGCGATATATCACTACGTTGAACAGACAAAAGATTACTTGACATAAAATATACCTTGCATAATATTACCTCATATTGATATAATAAAAATCGGAGTAAAATACAATGACAAAAAAACACGTTGCCCTATTATTTGGTGGAAACTCTTCTGAACATGATGTGTCAAAGCGTTCCGCCCAAAACTACTATCAAGCGATTGAAGCGAGTGGCAAGTACGATATTACCGTATTTGCCATTGCGCAAAATGGCTATTTCCTAGATCCTGAAAGCTCAAAACGCGTGTTGGCCTTAGAAGATGAACAGCCAATTGTTGATGCTTTCATGGCTAAAGTTGATACGAAGGATCCGTTGGCGCGCATTAGTGCTTTGCGTGAAGCAGGAGATTTTGATATTTTCTTCCCAGTCGTGCATGGTAATCTTGGCGAAGATGGCACACTACAAGGCCTCTTTCGACTTTTGAATAAGCCATTTGTTGGTGCGCCACTGCGTGGTCATGCGGTCAGCTTTGATAAGGCTATGACGAAAGAATTGCTAACGGTTAACAATATCCGCAATACCAATTACGTCGTTTTGGATGAAAAAACAGCGCAAGATTGGACTTGGGATAAAGTTGTCGCAACATTTGGTGATGTTGTGTTCGTGAAGGCGGCAAACCAAGGGTCATCAGTCGGCATTTCCCGTGCCACAACAGCTGAAGAATTTGCGGCTGCGTTGGCTGATTCTTTCCAATATGACTACAAAGTCTTGGTGGAACAAGCAGTCAAGGGCCCACGCGAACTTGAAGTTGGTGTGATCGGTAATGATGAACCATTGGTCTCAGAAATTGGCGCCCATGCCGTACCAAATCAGGGTGATGGCGATGGTTGGTATGATTACAGCAACAAGTTTGTGGATAACTCTGCCGTTGAATTTGAAATCCCAGCAGAATTGCCAGAAGCCGTCACACAAGAAGTAAAAGACATGGCTTTGAAAGCTTATAAGGTTTTGAACTTGCGTGGTGAAGCACGGATGGACTTTTTGCTAGATGAAAATGATGTCCCTTATTTGGGCGAACCTAACACGTTGCCAGGCTTTACAAACATGTCATTGTTTAAGCGCTTGTGGGATTACTCAGATATTGACAATGTGGCACTTGTTGAAAAGATGATTGCCTATGGTTTTGAAGAATTCGAGAAGAATGCCAAGTTAAGTTATCAATTTGTCACATTAGGTGAAGAAAAAATAGGGAAGTTTAATTAATGGTAAAGAACGGAAAAAATGACAGTTTCGACGGGAAGGCAATTCGTGCAGCACGTAAGAAAATGCACTTGTCTCAAGTCGAACTTGCAGAAGGGATTACAACGCAAGCAACGATTTCGTTAGTTGAAAATCAAAATCGCGTCCCAAACGCTGATGCTTTGTTAGCAATTCTAGACCGCTTGAATCTTGATATGTCAGAATTTGTGTCGGGCGATTTCTTGACCCAAAAGGCCAAGGAACTGTTAGGCAAAGTTGTTTTGCAAATGAAGCATGAAGCGCTGAGAGAATTTGAAGAATTTGAAAAAGCCTTGAGTCAAAACGCGCCAACTTTGCAAGCTTACTATATTCTCAAAGCTGAAGAAGCCAGTCATAAGGGCGAAGATTTTGCGAAGGTGATTCAATATGCTGATTTGGCGGTTGACAAGAAGACGCCATCATTAGGTGATTTCTATTTGTTCTATGCTTACCGGCAGATGGCAACTAATTATTTCTTGCAAGGTGATATTGAGGCAGCCAAAGAAAAGTTTAGATTAGCCGCTGAACTTGAACCTGACCTACTTACTGCCAATGATTTAGAGTTCCATGTGGTATTACAAGCGCGGCAACGTCATGTTGAATTTTTGATTGATCGTGGTGATTTGGATAGCGCAGCGGAACTTTTGCAAGAAGCGTTGCAAGTATTACGTAAGCGCGTCGATTTGTTCTGGGTCCCAGACTTGAGTGAATTGTTGGCAAAAGTGGAAGAAAAGCGTGGTAATTTGGCTGAAGCCAAGCGTCATTTACACTACGCACACGTAGCCGCCTATTTGTCAAATCGTCAAACAGCTGAAAGACGTTTGGCGGAATTAGATACAGTTGAATTTTAAGCAAAAAAAAATAAGCCGTTAGGCTTATTTTTTTTGCTGTTTAGCCACGAACAACCAAGACATCAACCTTAGCAGTACGTGTGACGAATTCAGTCACTGAACCAATCACAAAGCGTTCAACAGCATTCAAACCAGTGGCACCAATCACAATAAGATCGGCGTGGACTTCGTTAGGCACTTCCTTAGCAATCAAAGCCTTTGGTGAACCATATTCAATCAAATAATCAACGTTCTTTACACCGGCATCAAGCGCTTGTTGCTTGTACTTTTCAAGGCTCTTACGTGTTTCTTCAGAAACAGCTTCAACCATTGTGTCGTCAAAGCTTGCAACATTTTGGAAAGCGCGTGTGTCAATCACGTTTAGGATTGACAAAACACCTTGATCACCAGCTTCGCTTACCAATTCAATGGCACGAACAAGCGCAGCTTCTGATTCTTTTGAACCATCCATAGGAACCAAAATTTTGTTGTAGTTTGCTGTCATAAGAAATCTCCTTTAGTAGTGTAGGTATATACTAAGTATAACGCTTACATGAAAAAAATAATAGTATTTTAGCCTGATTTGACCATAAAAAAAGCATCCATCGAAATGGATGCACGGGACATGCCCGGAACACTCGTGATACCGTTAACTGCTACGCAGATTTTCCTCGAAATTATCGAGGTGGATAGTTCATCAGGCTGGTCAGATTACCGAATGAAAGGGCAGATCTTTTCAGCCGTGAATTCCCAACCGAAAAATAAAGGTTGTAAGGAAAAAACTGATGGTGTAGCAATGCGCATATCTGAGGAATTCATCAATTATTATACCGCGAAAATGGTCACACAACCAGTCTTGACATTTGAGATGATAATGGGGTTACTGGAGACCCTTTTTTTGTTGTGTTTTCAAAGTTTGATAAATTTCCTGGAATGATTGCTCGATTTTTGAATTGCCTTTTGGTTGGAAATAAGTCACTTGTTGCAGTTGATCGGGTAAATATTGCTGAGGTACCCAGTCATTGTCGTAATCATGGGGGTAAATGTAACCCGTGCCATGTCCCAAGTCGGCGGCGCCTTTGTAGTGGGCGTCTTTAAGGTGTGGCGGAATGTCACGACTTTTGCCCTGACGAATATCAGCTAATGCGGCATCAATTGCACGGTAGGCGGCATTTGACTTTGGCGATAGCGCCAATTCAATAATGGCATTGGCAAAAGGGATTCGTGCTTCTGGCAGCCCCAAGCTTTGGGCGGCTTGAATAGCGGTTATGGCACGTTGTGCAGCACCAGGATTAGCTAAGCCAATATCTTCGTAGGCAATCACCGTCAAGCGTCGAGCAAGAATGTTGATATCACCGGATTCGATGATCCGTGCGGCGTAATGTAAGGCAGCATCAACATCTGAACCACGAATGGATTTTTGAAGGGCTGAAATGACATCATAGTGCGCATCACCATCTTTATCCGCCGAAAGTGCTTTACGTTGGACGGTTTCTTCAATGATTGGTAAGGTGATATGGATTTGTTGGTTGTCATCTGGTTTTGTTGATAAGACAGCCAATTCCAAGCCATTCAAAGCGCTACGCAAATCACCATTTGTGGCACGGGCGAGTTGTTGACGTGCCGTTTCATCGAGCGTGACGTCGTATTGGCCGAGGCCATTAGTTTTGTCGGCCAATGCCCGATCCACCGCAGACAAAATGTCGGCTTCAGTTAAGGATTCTAACTGAAAAATTTGTGTCCGTGATCGGATGGCTGGGGTGACGTTGATATAAGGATTTTCAGTTGTGGCGCCAATTAAAATGATGGCACCCGATTCCAAATAGGGCAATAAAAAGTCCTGTTTGACTTTATTTAAACGATGGATTTCATCTAAGAGCAAAACTACTGCACCAGACATTTTTGCTTCTTCAGCCACAATTTGTAAATCTTTTTGACTATCTGTTGCAGCATTGAGCATGCGAAAAGCATACTTGGAAGAGCCAGCGATTGCCGAAGCGATGGATGTTTTGCCAATGCCTGGTGGGCCATATAAAATCATGGAACTGAGACGTTTCGCCGCGACCATGCGCCAGATGATTTTGCCTTCGCCAACGAGATGTTGTTGGCCAACAATTTCTTCAATTTTTGTTGGACGCATGCGATATGCGAGTGGTTGTTGCATCGTGAACGAACATCCCTTCTAGTTGGTTTAAGTGAAATAAATTTGATCGATATTAACGGCTTCATCAGCAGCTAGTAACACTGCGATTGGGTCATCTTCTGTTGTTGCGTCGTTTGTCGACAGCAAAGTGAACGGGTGATTTGTCGTAACTGCCATACGGACATATGTTGTAAAGAGATCGCCCGCGAGTGGTTGGCTAATTAAGACTTTACCGTCCGTGTGTTGCTTTAATGTGACCTCGAACTGGGCCTGAATTGCTGGTGAATTGAGTTGTGATTTTTTAACAGCAGCAATGACACGTTCTCTAAAAGTGCCTAGATAACGGCGTTGTTCATCAGGGTTAATTTTTGGTTGACCCCCGCCAAGCTGTTCGTTTTGCAAGCGTTCATTGATATCCATGGTTTCTTTCTTCTCCGATACGTTGTAATAAGTCTATTATACGTTAAGATGAAATTTTAATTCAAACGAAAAAAACACCACCCGAAGGTGGTGTTTTTTTAACCAGATTTGGTTTAAGATATTAACCCAAACGGTTGTAGTATTCGACGATCAAAGCTTCGTTGATGTCGGCGTCTAATTCTTCGCGTTCTGGCAAACGTACCAAAGTACCTTCAAGCTTGTCAGCGTCGAATGATACGAATTGTGGACGTGCCACAACTGATTCAACAGCAACTTGGATAGGTACAATGTTCTTTGACTTATCGCGAACAGAAATAACTTGACCAGGTGTTACTTGGTATGAAGGGATATCAACACGTTGACCATCAACCAAAATGTGGCCGTGGTTAACTAATTGACGTGCTTGTTGACGTGTTGTTGCCAAACCAAGACGGTAAACAAGTGAATCCAAACGTTGTTCCAACAAGATCATGAAGTTTGTACCGTGAGTACCCTTACGGATCTTACCAGCCTTGTTAAACAAAGAATGGAATTGACGTTCTGTCAAACCATAAGTGAAACGCAACTTTTGCTTTTCGCGCAATTGCATACCATATTCAGAAACCTTAGCGCGGCGTCCGGCACCGTGGTCACCAGGTGCGTACGCACGACGTGACAATTCCTTACCAGTACCTGACAATGAAACACCCAAGCGACGTGAAATGCGCCACTTTGGACCTGTATAACGTGACATATATATGTCCTCCAAAATGTATTTTGTCGTACATTTGAGGGTAAGCACCAGATGCGTGCAGCGCCAAACTTGACGTTTCTCAGTGCCAGTAGCTGTGGCCTTACTAACGATTTGGGGACGCTGTTGACGCGCTTCTTTACTTACTGCTACTCAATATAACAACTTCTCCCAATATACCAGAAAATGCAATAATTAGCAAGTTGTTAAGAAAATTGTAAACGCGTTGAGATTTAGCAAAAAAAGGCGAGAAAATCGGCATAAAAAAAAGTGGCGTGATAAAATTGGAATAATCAATAAAAATGGGATAAAAACACATGAATTTAATTATATTAGCAATTGTTTTGGGTATTGTGGTCATTGCTTACTTAGGTATCTTTGTCATGCAGCGTGCCACTGTCAAAAAAGTCAACGTCCTGAAAGATAGAAAAGCACAACTGATGTCTCTAAAAGTACGTGATGAACTGGTTGAAGGCCGTAAGTTAGCCTTAACAGGGCAGTCATTGAAGGAATATCAAAACTTAGAGAGTCGTTTTAATGATGTTAAAAACAATAAGTTTCTAAAAATTGACCAGCAAGCCAATCTTGTATTGTTTGAAGCGCGCGGGATTAACTTCATTAAAACACGCCACGAGTTGGCGCGCCTTGAAGCGATGGTGGATGACACGGAGCAAACGATTCATGATGTTCGCAATGGGCTTGTTGAACTGAAAAAGATTAATGAAGCGCATCGCGAAGCTATTAATGAGCTGAAGAAGAAGTATGACGAATTGCGTAAGCGACTACTGGCTGAAAACTTTAAGTTTGGGCCAGCTAACGGCGCATTGGATCAGTTCTTGAAGCAACTTGAAGCTGATTATGATGAATTTACCCGTTTAACGGAAGCTGGTGATCATGCAACTGCATCGGATATCTACGAACAATTGGCGATGGAAACAACGCAAATGGAAAAGATGATGACAGAGATTCCACCGTTGTTTGAAAAGTTGGATACAGTTTACGTGGATCAACTTAACGAATTAGCTCACGGTCATGATGAACTAGTTGCCCAAGGTTATGTGTTCCCAAATGATACTCTCCAACAAGAATTACAAGCCATTGACCAACAACGCCAACAAGTGTTGCAATTGTTAGGTGATTTGAAGCTGAAAGAAGTATCTGAGCAGAACGGTTACATCGAACGTCGCATTGATACACTCTACGACATGATGGAAACGGAAATTACTGCCCGGCAACAGGTCATGAAAAATGCGAAGACTTTGTCATCAGATCTTTTGCGGTTGCGTGAACAAAATAGTACGCTGGCGATTGAATTGGATCGCTTGAGTCAGAGTTTCCAATTTAATCACAAAGAACTTGAAACACGCCGCGTATTACTAGAACAAATTAATGCGGCAGAAGAACAAGTGAACCATAATGATGATTTGTTGGAATCTGCTGAAATGTCATATAGTGAACTGCGGGCGAAGCAAGAAGCCTTACTCAAGCATTTTGCCGAAATTGAAGCGCAACAAATTGACATTTGGGAAAAGATTTCTGGTTTGGAAAAGGCGAAGCGCTCTGCCCGTCAACTCGGTGGGGAGTATCAGCAAGAAATTGAGAACATTAAACACGCTGTTGAACGGATGAGTTTACCGGGGCTGCCTGCAACTTATCTCGAATATTTCTTTGCCGTGACAAATGAATTAGGCCGACTTGCCAAGTCACTTAAAGCAGATCAAGTTGACATGGACGAAGTGCAACGGCAATTAAACATTGTGTCAGCCGATATTGATACCTTAAAAGAGAAGACAGACACGATTGTTGATCAAGCAGCGTTGACAGAACAATTGTTGCAGTATGCTAACCGTTATCGTGCCACAAATGAACGTGTGGCTGCGGCAAGCGAACAAGCACGGATGTTTTACGAACGAGATTACAATTTTGGTAAAGCAATGGACGTTTTGGGACCAGCACTGGATAGCGTTGAACCAGGAGTTTACGAGAAGTTAGTTGACTCGTATATGCGTCGTAAGACACCGTTACTCTAATACTCTAAATTTTGACCAACTAAAAAGGACTGCAATTTGCAGTCCTTTTTAGTTGGCTTTAAGATAACTTTGAATTTCGTACACCGTAGATAGCGTACCAAACAATACCAGCAATAACCCAAAGACTAAATAGGAACAATGTGTTGACCGGTAGTTTTGCGATCAACAATAGGCTAATCACTCCAGCGATAAATGGGAGCACTGGATAACCAGGTACTTTGAAGCCGTCATGTGACAAGTCTTTCCGACGACGTAAGATCAAGATACCAAAGTTAATGAAGGTGAAGGCTAACAAAGTACCAGCATTGATCAAACTCGCTAATGTGTTCAGTGGAATTAAACCAGCAAAGATTGATTCAACGACAACAGCAACGATTAACGCGTTAACTGGTAAACGTGAACCAGAAGAAATCTTACCCAATGGCTTTGGGAGCAATCCATCACGACCAAATGAGTAAGTAAGACGTGATGAAGCGTAGACAAGTGCCAAAATGGCTGTAAACATACCAATTAATGCACCGACAATGATGACAACAGAGAATTGTGTTTGGTGAATAGCTTGTAGCGCAAACGCTGCCGGATCATCCACACCCAACTTTTTATAGTTCACAATACCAGTCAAAACAACGGCGAACAACACATAGAGTAGGGCTGAAATCAAAACCGTCCCGATGATACCACGTGCCATCGTTTTCTGTGGATTCTTAACTTCCGCAGCATGTGCAGCAATGGTATCAAATCCCAAGAAAGCAAAGATGATGCTGGCAGTGGCTGCCCAGATACCGTTTAAGCCAAAGACCCCAGAATGGAATTCTTTTGGATAAAAGGGCACGTAGTTGGTGTGCTTAATAAAGAAAGAACCACCAATGATGAACAATCCTAGGATCGCAACCTTCAAAACCACCGCAGCGTTTTCGACCTTTTTAGATGTGCTTAATCCGCGAGATAAAATTGCGGTGACCACCAAGATGATCAAAACGGCAAATAAGTTCACGACGCCACCTTCTAGTGGGCCGGCCATCAGACTTTTTGGCATATGAATCCCAAAAATTGTGAGGAGGTTGCCGAAATAAGCGGAAAAACCAGTCGCAATGGCTGAAACGGCTAAGAAGTATTCTAAGATAAGTGACCAACCTAATAACCAGCCGATAATTTCACCGTAGATGACGCTGCCATAAGAATAAGCAGATCCGGCCACCGGCATCGCTGATGAAAATTCAGCAAAGGCCATACCAGATAGACCAGAGAAGATAGCGGCAATCAAAAAGGCGACGGATACAGCAGGACCAGCGTGTTGCGCAGCTTCATGGCCAGGTAAGATGAAAATACCTGTCCCAATCACTGTCCCAACACCAAGACCAATGAGGTCGCGCGTTGTCAATTCGCGCGTCATATGAGAATCTGCATTAATGTAGTTTTGCACAGATTCACGTCTGAATGCTCTTGTGAAGATAGACATAACATTTCTCCCATACTATTTTAATTTAAACATAACTATTATTTTAACAAGTTGCCGCGCGAATGTCTAACGTTGCTTGTAAAGATACGCTACAATAGTAATAATAACGAATCAGGATACAGGATATATGAAAGAGAATAAAGTATTTGTGATTACTGGGGCAACCGGCGTCGGCAAAACAACCATTGCACGATATTTACAAGATAATTTTCGTATGCCTCGTGTCATTACGCATACAACGCGCCCACCACGCGATCGCGAAGTCGATGGCATATCGTATTATTTTGAAAATGATACGTCGTTTGAAAAAAATCATTATCTTGAGCGGGTTAACTATGCTGGAGCGCAATATGGCTCATCTTATGAAGGGCTGGAACGTGCCTGGGCGAAAAATCCTTATATCACGATTGTTTTGGATACGGCAGGGGCTATCACTTATGCGCGCGAACTGGGTGATCAGGCGGTCATTCTCTTTGTGACGGTGACAAGTCCAGATGTCTTAGTAGAACGGGTGCAAGTACGCGGGGATGATCCAACGGCGATTAAACAACGTGTGGCTTCGCCGGAATTTTTGCGGGACATGGTATTGCCGGATGCCTTAAAGGGTGTGGCTTACGAATTAGATAATGATGACTGGGCGAAAACAAAGACACAACTGGACTTGTTTGTTCATGACATTATGAATGGGCGTAGCGTGCCGAAAAATAAGCCACTCGGTTAATGCGATATTATATGATAAATTAGTAATAATGTGCTTGACTTTCACCAGGTAAAAGATTATGATTGTCTCATAAATTAATGAAGGTTTTTAACAAATGACAGTCAAACACATAGAAAATGCAGAACAGTTTTACTTTTGGTATTTGAGGTAGCCTACCGTATACCAAAAGCATTTTGCATTGGTATTCGGAGGAGATGGTTCCGAATGCCTGATGAGTTTTGTTATGACTCGAGTTAGCGCACATTCGGAAGCAGCCGAATGTGCGTTTTTTTGTTAAACCGAGTTGTGAATTAGAGGAGAAAATTATGCCACACGCAAAACCAGCCTTGCTATCATCATTTAACCAACGATTGGATCTCGTGAAGCCCAGTGCAATCCGTGCTTTCGATAATGAGGTCAGTGCCATTCCTGACATTTTAAAATTAACGTTGGGTGAGCCAGACTTTGATGTGCCAGAACACATTAAGCAGGCTGCTGTTCGTTCAATTGTTGAAAATGATTCACATTATGCGGCGTCCAACGGTACATTGGCTTTACGTCAGGCGGCTGCCGGCTTCTTGGCGGACCGTTATGGGGTTGATTATGATGCTGAAAGCGAAATTATTGTGACTGTTGGGGCAACGGAAGCGATTTATACGGTTGTGACGTCACTATTAAATCCTGGTGATAAAGTATTGTTGCCAACACCGATCTTTCCATTGTATATTCCGGTGACGTTAGTTGGCGGTGGCGAGCCAGTATTTATTGATACCTCAGCCAATGGATTTGTCTTAAGTCCGGAGATGTTAAAAGCAGCGATTGCAGAACATGGCGACAGTATTAAGGCGATTGTGTTGAACTTCCCATCTAATCCAACCGGTGTCACTTATGACGAAGCAGCAGTTCGCGCTTTGGCTGAGGTGTTGCGTGACACGAACATCGTTGTGATTTCTGATGAAATTTATTCCGAGTTAACTTATGAAACAACGCACGTTTCGATGGCACAATTCTTACCAGAACAAACCATTTTACTTAATGGCGTCTCTAAGTCACATGCGATGACGGGTTACCGAATTGGCTTGTTGGCCGGTCCGGCAGAATTGGTGGCTAAATTGGGTTTGATTCACCAATTTACGATTACAACACCAACGAACTCGGCGATGGCAGCGGCGGCCGAAGCGTTGGGGACACCAGCTGGAAAGGCAGATACCTTGGCAATGAAGGCCGAATATCAAGCGCGTCGTGACTATGTTTACCAAACGATGACTGATTTAGGGTTTGATATACCAAAACCAGCAGGTGCTTTCTATATTTTTGCCAAGATTCCAGCTGATTTACCGCAAGATGATGTGGCGTTTGCCCGTGACTTAGCGCAGAAAAACAAGCTCGCGGTTATTCCTGGTTCGGCTTTTGGCCCAGGTGGCGAAGGTTACGTGCGATTGAGTTATGCAGCATCAATGGCAACATTGGAAGAAGCAATGGCACGCTTAACAGCATATATTGAGGCGAATCGCCATGCCTAAAATTTTAATGACTAGCGTACGTGAAGATGAAGAGGCGGCTATTGCTGCCTATGCGCAACAACACCAAGTTGAGATTGATATTTCACGTGATGAATTGCACCCAGATAACCTACCGGATTTGCAGCAATATGATGGCTTGATTGTGCAACAAACTGCTAAAATCGGTGGGGATGCGGCATTCTACCGCACACTAGCACAACAGGGCTTGCAACAAATTACGACGCGAACAGCTGGCTATGACATGATCGAAGTGGCGCTAGCAAAAGCAGCCGGTTTAAAAGTCACCAATGTGCCGGCCTATTCGCCACGATCAGTAGCTGAAATGGCTTTGATGCAAATTTTCCGGTTATTGCGCCGAACGTGGGCTTTTGATCAACGTGTTGCACAACATGATTTTCGGTGGGGCGGCTTACAAGCACGAGAAATTCATACAGTGACGGTAGGTATTATTGGAGCTGGCCGGATTGGGAGTACCTTGGCACAATTATTACATGCCCTTGGTGCACGTGTGTTGGCTTATGATATTAATCCCCAACCAGCCTACGAGTCATTTCTAACTTATGTCGATAAAGAGACGTTATTGGCTGAGAGTGATATTGTGAGTTTGCATGTTGATTTAAATCCATCATCAGTTGGCTTACTGAGTGCAGCGGACTTTGAACGTATGCCAGCACATGCAGGTTTAGTTAACGCATCGCGTGGACCGGTTGTGAACACGGATGCATTAATCACGGCGCTGGTGAGTGGCGAAATTGAAGCTGCGGCCCTTGACACAGTTGAAGGTGAATCGGCGGTATTTAATCATGACTTACGGCAACAGGGTGTAGCGGATCAACGTATTCAACAGTTACTGGATTTGCCAAATGTCATCATGACACCCCATGTGGCGTTTTATACGAACCTTGCCGTACAAAATATGATTGATATTGCATTGGATGATGTTTTATTGATCATTCAAGGACAACCAGCATTACATGAAATTTAAAAAGCGCTTTTGCGCGTACATATATAGGTAACTATTGCAATGCGTGATAACGGGAGAAAAGAAATGAAGTCAAGTGTCGGTCGTGGCCAACAAATCAAAAAATTTATCGTTGATGTGCTAAATGGGACAAGTTTAGGGATTGTCATTACCCTGATTCCAAGTGCGCTAGTGAGTCAACTTTTGTTACTCTTTCCTAATAGTGTGATTGCAGCAAATATTAATTTTATGACAACGTTGATTCAAAGTACGCTACCGCTTGTTGCTGGTTTTGCGGTGGGACATCTATTGAAATTATCCACGATTGACGCTGGTGCGATTGCTTTGGCAACGTTTGTATCCTCAGGTGTTGTGACGAAAACAGCTACGGGAATGGTGATTAGTGGGACTGGAGTTATTTTAAATATTGTTTTGATTACGTTGGTTGCGGCAATTTTAGTTAAGATGACAACAACCGTGTTTGGTCATTTGAAGATGTTGTTACAACCGTTGATTGTTGTGTTGTTGGCAGGCGGATTGGGGTTGGTCACTTTAGCACCGTTAAGACAGGTGCAGGTGCTGATGGGAACAGCGGTTGCAGCAGCTACCCACTTGACGCCATTGTTGATGGGGGCCTTGCTTGGTATGGCCTTTGCTTTCCTTGTCGTGTCGCCGCTATCATCTGTTGGTATTGCAATGGCGATTAATTTATCCGGTGTTGGATCTGGTGCGGCTAATGCGGGGATTGTTGTCGCGAGTTTTACTTTAGCGGCAATGGGTGCTAGTGTGAATCCTATCGGTGGTACTTTGGCACATTTCATTGGTTCACCAAAAATTCAGATGGCCAATATGCTCTTGAAGCCAAAACTATTTATCCCAACAACGATTGGCGCAGGTATTATGGGTATCTTGGCAACGGTATTTGATGTAAAGGGAACGCCATTTTCTGCTGGTTTTGGTTTTTCAGGCTTAATTGGACCGATGACGGCTTATGGGTTGTCTAATCAGTCGGCAAAAGCGGTAGTGGATATTGTATTGGTTTTTATCGTGTTGCCATGTGTATTAGCTATGACATTAAAGTGGTTATTTATCAAAAAATGGCATTTGATTAAACCGGAAGATCTCAAATTGACGTTGCAATAAAATGACTGATGGGAACAAACCTAACATACCGAAAAGTTTCAGGTGAAATATCTAGCAAAAAGCGAACGAAAAAAGTGATAAAAAGGGTGATAAAGGGATAAAGCGAACGTGTAAAAAAGAAGTAAAAAAGGGGTTGACGCAGGGGGATAAAGGCGGTATATTAGTATATGTTCTAACGGCGGCGGATAAGCAAGCGGTTACAGTGAGAGATTTCTGAAAGGAAATATCGAAAGAAGTAGTTGACAAGCGAGACGCAACGTAGTAGAATAATAAAGTTGTCTTAGCGGTGCGAAAGCGCAGCGGGGATGATTACGAAAAAAACATTTTGAAAAAGGTGTTGACAAGTAATCAACCACGTGATAAGATAATATAGTTGTCTCAGCGACAACAAGTAGCACATTGAAAACTGAACAAAACTTTGAACAAACGAATCTGTTACTAGTTATTAGCAGTAATAACTAAAACAAATTTGCGAAGTCAATTCGTAACAAACAATAAACGGATAGTCGTTATAGAGATATAGCAATTAGTCAGTTTAATCGAAGAGTACATCTTCAAACGATGAATTTAATTCATTTAAATTGAGAGTTTGATCCTGGCTCAGGATGAACGCTGGCGGCGTGCCTAATACATGCAAGTCGAACGCGCAGCGAAAGGTGCTTGCACCTTTCAAGCGAGTGGCGAACGGGTGAGTAACACGTGGATAACCTGCCTCAAGGCTGGGGATAACATTTGGAAACAGATGCTAATACCGAATAAAACTTAGTATCGCATGATACAAAGTTGAAAGGCGCTACGGCGTCACCTAGAGATGGGTCCGCGGTGCATTAGTTAGTTGGTGGGGTAAAGGCCTACCAAGACAATGATGCATAGCCGAGTTGAGAGACTGATCGGCCACATTGGGACTGAGACACGGCCCAAACTCCTACGGGAGGCTGCAGTAGGGAATCTTCCACAATGGGCGAAAGCCTGATGGAGCAACGCCGCGTGTGTGATGAAGGCTTTAGGGTCGTAAAGCACTGTTGTATGGGAAGAAATGCTAGAATAGGGAATGATTCTAGTTCGACGGTACCATACCAGAAAGGGACGGCTAAATACGTGCCAGCAGCCGCGGTAATACGTATGTCCCGAGCGTTATCCGGATTTATTGGGCGTAAAGCGAGCGCAGACGGTTGATTAAGTCTGATGTGAAAGCCCGGAGCTCAACTCCGGAATGGCATTGGAAACTGGTTAACTTGAGTGTTGTAGAGGTAAGTGGAACTCCATGTGTAGCGGTGGAATGCGTAGATATATGGAAGAACACCAGTGGCGAAGGCGGCTTACTGGACAACAACTGACGTTGAGGCTCGAAAGTGTGGGTAGCAAACAGGATTAGATACCCTGGTAGTCCACACCGTAAACGATGAATACTAGGTGTTAGGAGGTTTCCGCCTCTTAGTGCCGAAGCTAACGCATTAAGTATTCCGCCTGGGGAGTACGACCGCAAGGTTGAAACTCAAAGGAATTGACGGGGACCCGCA
>X172_European_Greenfinch__coassemble_845_pt1 | contig 72610 bp, 75 predicted proteins | sample X172_European_Greenfinch__metabat2_low_PE_006 | metagenome-assembled genome bin X172_European_Greenfinch | reverse complement strand
TGGTAGTGTCCCTGATGACGTGAAGTACATTGCAGCGGCTGATACAAACCGTGATGGCTTTATGACAGCTGCTGAATACTTGGCTTATCAAGCTAATGGTGGCACAACTGCCCCAGCAGCACCACAAGTGACACAAGTTTCAACAGCTGGTAACTCAGCTGCAGCAACGATGTTGAATTCATTGAACGCATTGCGTGCGTCATTGGGACTACGCCCAGTAACTTTGGATGCTGGTTTGTCAGCGCAAGCACAATCACGTGCCTACAACGCTGTTGCAAATGGTGGCTTGCCAACAAACCACTTCCGCACAAATGGTGAAGTCGTTGCCATTGGCTTTGGTTTCAATCAAGTAATTAGTGCTTGGTATAACGAAACAGGCATGATGACAAATGGTACACCAGGTCACCGTATGTGGGTCACTAACCCACGCGCAACATCAGTTGGTTTTGGTGTTGTTGGTGGCACAATTGTTGCCGTATCTAACGTTGGTCAATACTAATAAAATCCTTAAAGACGCCCTTGCCGGCGTCTTTTTTTTGTATAATAGTAGGTAGAGGATCATAGTCTTATGACATTAGTTTTTACAACACTAACACCAGAAGAATATAACCAATTTGAATTACAGCAGCCATTAGGTAGCTATACGCAATCTGTTTTACAATATCACCTTTTGCGTCAACGCCAGCGTGACGCATTTTTGTTGGGTGTTAAAGATGACGACACAATCGTTGCGGCGGCATTAGTCACCACCGAAATGACACGTTTTGGACAGGTCTATCTATTTGATCGTGGGCCATTGATGGACTTTAGTGATCGTGAGTTGCTGGCATTTTTCGCCCGGTCAGTGCGTCATTTTGCTAAAAAGCAAGGGGCGCTCTATATCATTTGGCGTCCGAATGTTACTTATGCCAATACGGATGATAAGGGGCAATTAATTGGTAGTACAAATGATCAATTCTTAACGATGATGACGACTGCGGGTTTCACGCACGAACCATTCCAATTTGGTATGTCAACGACGGGGTCGCCAACTTGGGAATATGTGAAACCATTAGCTGGCTTAGATAATGAACGGGCGATTCGCCAATCTTACACGAAGAACGCGCAATATTATTTAAAGAAAAATCAGCAGTTTGGCATCCAATTGCGCGAACTATCACGGGAAGAGTTACCGGCGTTTAAGCAGTTAACCCAAACGACGGCGGATCGGCTACACTATCATGATAAAGACTTATCGTTTTATGAAGCGATTTATGATAATTATGGTGACGACGCCACCTTTATTTTTGCAGAATTGAACTTTGAACGTTACATAGCAGAAGAAAGCGACAAGATTGCAGCGTTGAATCAAAAGTTAGCTAAAATTCAAGAAAAAATTGATAAATACCCGCATCAAGATAAGTTTAAGCGCCAATTTGCCGAATTTGATGATCAAAAGCAACATCACATTAAGCGTGTTGAAAAAGCCAACCAACAATTTGCAGCCGCTGGTCAAGCAACGGTTGTTGTTGCTGGGGCACTGTTTATTGCGCAACCACAGGAAATGACCTACTTGTATTCTGGCACGTATGAGGCTTATATGGATTATTATGCACCGTATCAGATTCAAGATGCGATGATCCAACGGGCAGTGGCACAGGGGATACCGCTTTATAATTTTTATGGTATTTCAGGTCGGTTTGATGGTTCTGATGGTGTGTTAGGCTTTAAAACAGCATTTGCTGGACATGCGCGTCAGTTAGTCGGTGACTTTATTTTACCGGTGAATGGCACAAAATACCGGCTTTATCGGTTATTAAAGCGTTTAACAGGACGCGGTTAAACAGTGCTTTGAGATTAGTCGCGATGACATCATTGGTTTTATCTGTATGAGGAGGCAATTTTATGGAATTGACACATTTTGGACATGCCGCATTACGGATTGTGTCGGATGGCACAACTATCTTAGTGGATCCGTTTATCACGCAAAATCCTTTTTTAAATCACGCTGATGAACTAGTTGAGACACTGGCGGCTGATTTTATTATCGTGACCCATCCGCATGCAGATCATGTCGGCGACACGTTGGCGATTGCACAACGTACAGGGGCCACAATTGTTGTCTTGGCAGATACGCACTATGAGTTTTTGGCGACTAATGATTTACCGGTTATTGCCCCGAATTTTGGCGGTGAGGTGCAACTTACCCCAACCATTAAAATTAAATTCTACCCAGCCTGGCATGCGGTGACAACTGATGGACATGCTAGTATGTCGGCAGGATTTGCCTTAACTATTGAAGGCAAATTATTGTATTTTGCAGGTGATACGGGCTTGTATTCCGATTTGAAACTGGTGGCATTGCGGCAACCGGTTGATATGGCGTTTTTACCAATTGGCGGCTATTACACAATGACACAAGATGATGCCCTGATTGCAGCGAGTTTCTTAACGGCGGCGCACGTGCTGCCAATCCACTATGATACTTTTCCAAAAATTAAAGCTGATGTGACGCGTTTTATTGCTGACTTACCGGATGGTGTTGGCTTCAAACCAGCTATTGGTCAACCCTTTAATTTTTAGTGGTATAATGATTAAATATTTAATTGGGGGCCAGTATGGACAATGAAATCATGAGCCGGTCAGCACGGCGTGAACAACAGCAACAAACACCACAGATGCCAAATGGTGGCGGGCAGCCACCAAAAAAGCCACGCCGTCGCCGTAAATGGTGGCGTTGGGTATTGGGACTGGTGGTGTTACTCGGCATTATTGGTGGGATCGTCTTTGCTATGATTTTAGGTAACGTCCACAAATCAGTGGATAAAATGTATCGTAGTGCTGATGTCACTAAAGCACGTAATGTCACGGATCTCTTGAAAGCGGGAAAGCCGTTTTCAATGCTTGTCTTAGGGACTGATACTGGGGCGTTAAAGCGAGATCGTACGGGCTTAACTGACTCCATGATGATCATTACGGTGAACCCAAAGACGAAAACAACGACGATGATGTCGATTCCACGTGATATCATGGTCGCCATTGCTGGGGCAGAATCAACTTTTCCACAAAAGTTAAACGCAGCCTTTCCAATTGCTGGCGTGGGTGCGACAATCACGACTTTGCAAAACTATCTAAACGTGCCGATTGACTTTTATGTGTTGGTGAACATGGGTGGTTTAGAAAAGTTGATTGATCAAGTTGGCGGTGTCCAAGTGGTCTCCCCATTGACTTTTACTTATACGCCGGAAGCAGATACAACCCCTGAAACCTTTAAATACTTTAAGGGCAAGTCACAGTTTGAATATGCTAAGGACGGTAAAAATTTCAAGTCCTATACCACTATGGATGGTAATGCCGCTTTGTCATTTTCACGGATGCGTTATGATGATCCGCAAGGCGATTATGGTCGCCAGTTACGGCAACGTCTCGTTTTGCAAGCATTACTGAAAAAGTCAGCTAGTGTATCAACGCTGTTGAACGACAAGTTTATGGCCTCAATTGCAACCAACGTTGAAACGGATATGACTTACAATGATCTGATGAATCTGGCCAAGAAATATATGCCGGCAACTAAAAATCAAGTGTCTGAACATATGCAAGGTGTTGGTGACATGTATGCTGGGGTGAGTTACCAAATGGTGCCTGAATCTGAGAAACAACGTGTGACGAATAAATTACGACAATCACTGGACTTACCAGCTAAAAAGACTGGGACGCAGTTTGGGAGTGCGGTACCCGCATCCGACTACTGGATTGCTGAGCGAAATCTTAACGTGATTAACGAAACACTAGATCCGCAATAAACAAAAAACGATTACAGACGTAATCGTTTTTTTACGTCTTCTAGATATATTGCTGACGTAATAACGATAATGCTTGGTTACAATAAAGGTGTTGAATAAAAGAAATGGAGATGGCTCATGCAGGTAGCAGGGGATACTTTACAACACCACGACGTTCAATTTGGTGAACGAAACAAACGGCACATTTTTCATACGACACCGGCGGAAAAACGGGTGGTGCTCGTTTTGTTAGGTATCGGGGCGTTATTATTAGTAATCGCAACATTTTTTGATAAAAATGTGACGCAAGTGATCATGAATCAAAACTCAATTTTTGGTAACTTGTTCCAAAACTATGCGGATCAAGGGGCACAAGTCGTGACTTTCACTTCTGCTGAAGTGATTGCGTGGTTTATTTGGCGCCGGATCGATGATGTGGTGATTAAGTACATCATGACTGCCGGTATGCTTAGCTTGGCATTTAACCAAATGCTAGCGTTACTGCAAGATGCGCTAAGTTACACTTTCTCAATGTTAAACAATATTCAAAAAGGTGTCCCAATGGGGATTGCCAACAATACCACAGCGGTACAAAACTACCCCGAAGCGTTACGTTGGGGGTTGGCAATTATCTTGACCGCGGCATTATCACTGATTTTTGCCAATTGGCTGAACAAAAAGTCAGATGACGATATGAACTATCTGATTGTTGTGGCTGTTGTCGGCATTGCAACTGTCTTCATTGCGCAAACAATGATCGGCGAAATGAAAACGTTGTGGGGGCGCTTCCGACCTTACGAAATGACCACCGTTTCTGGGCACGCGTTTAGCGAATTTACGCCTTGGTATCATATGAATGGCGCCAACGGCCATAATTCATTCCCGTCAGGGCATACAATGTCGGGTTGGTTATTCTTATATTTGGCCTTGTTTGTCCCCCGAGAAAACATTTCCGCACAAAAGAAAATGACGATTTTTGGGATTGCGATGGGCATTTTAACTGGTTTGAGTCGCGTGCGAATCGGGGCGCACTGGTTGAGTGATGTGACAGTTTCTAGCATTTTGACCGGTCTATTAATCTTTGCGGCCAGTCGCTTAATCGGGGCACGTTTTGTTGAAAACCAGTCAACATTACGTCAGTTATCCTACGAATAAGTATTCAGCATTACTCTAACGACAGATCATAAAGGTCTGTCGTTTTTAATATTGTGTCAAATCGTCTTCATAACGAGATTGTAATATGCTTAAATGCCCGTTTGATAGGCTTATTTGTTATACTAGTAAGTAATAAATTATATCTAGGATAGGCACATGAGCTATTTAGCTATTGTTGATCTCGGTAGTAATTCAGCCAGAATGGTTGTGGAAGCACTACACGAAGATGGGACGTATACGGAAATTATCCGTGAAAAACAAGATACGCGCATTGCCCAGGGGATGGGAGCAGAGCAGATTTTAAAAGAAGTGCCCATAGCGCGCACGATTGCGGCACTCAAACATTTTCAATCGGTCTATGCACCGTTTGCGCCAACTGTGATTGCCATTACGACGGCGGCTGTTCGCGTGGCGAAAAATCAAGCTGCGTTCTTAGCACGCGTTGAACGTGAAACGGGTCTCCACTTTCGCGTGTTGACGGGGGAAGAAGAAGCCTACTATGATTATTTGGGTGTGGTGTCAACGTTACCAATCCAAGATGCCGTGATATTAGATACAGGTGGGGCTTCAGTTGAATTAATTGGGGTATCGGCTGGTCAAGATAAAGCGGCCATTAGTTTACCTTTTGGGGCTGTCACGCTATCGGAAAAGTTTCATTTGGCAAATGATATCGATCAAGCCAATATTACCGCGGCATGTGATGATATTTTATCCCAATATCAGACATTATCTTGGCTGAAAAAGTATGTCGGTCAACCAGTCGTCTTGTTAGGTGGGGCTAATCGCTCACTGGCGCGGATGGGTCAAAAATTGTCGTCGGACCAAGCAACGACGACATTACAAGGGTTTGATATGTCGATTGAGAAAGTACAACAAATCTTTTCCCGCTTACGACAAATGAGTCGGCCAGAACGGGAACGTATGGCTGGTTTGGAAGTATCACGGGCTGATATTATTGTCAGTGGCCTATTGCCATTGTTAAATTTAATGACGGTGATACAGTCACCACGCGTTATTTTTTCAGAAAGTGGTGTGCGTGAGGGGTTAATTGCAGAAATGATGAAAAATAATGCCTAAAAAATATTACGAATTGACGCCAGATGAACGTTTGGCGTCTTTGAATTTAGATGAACAAGCCATGCAAGCGTGGCGTGATAATCAAAGTACGACCAATTCACAAATTGTGGAAAACTATATTAGTGATTTTCGTGTACCGATGGGGGTACTAAAAGATATTATCGTTGCTGATCGACATGTGACGGTGCCAATGGCCACAGAAGAACCGAGTGTGATTGCCGCGGCTAATCACGGCGCTAAGCTACTGAACCAAGGTGGTGGTGTTGCGGTGAGTTTGCCAGAGCGAACAGCACTCATTGGCCAATTGTTATTTTCTGGGGTGGCTTATGATGAATTGGCAGCGTTTGTTGCGCGTCAACAAGCGGCGTTTTTTACCGTTGCGCAAGAAGCGAAACCCTCTATTTACCGGCGTGGTGGTGGGTTACTATCGGTGACCGCCCGTGCGGTGTCGGCTACAAGTGTGAGTGTCGATTTTACAATTGATACCCGTGATGCCATGGGGGCTAACATTGTCAATACAATTTTAGAAACTGAGCAAGCGCTATTTGCAGATTTTCAGGCGCAGTTTGTCGGGGCTATCCTAGCAAATTACGCTACGGCGCAATGTGTGACGGTGACCGGACGGGTGCCGATTGCTAGTATTGGCGGCCAGGCAGTTGCGAAACGGCTCGTGCAACTCAATCAATTTGGTCATCAAGATGTTTACCGCGCCACAACTGAAAATAAAGGTTTATTTAATGGTATCGGGGCGGTGACGCTGGCAACAGGTAATGATTGGCGCGCGGTTGAAGCGGCTGGGCATGCTTTTGCCAGTCAGAACGGACGCTATCAGTCCTTAACGACCTGGACCATTGCTGGGGACTTTTTGGAAGGGCGGTTAACGATGCCGATTGCGGTTGGGACTGTTGGTGGTGCCATTTCGGCAATGCCACAAGCCCAGCGGGCTTTAGCGATTGTGGCACCGCAAACGGCTGATGAGCTACGCGGCATTATTTTGGCCGTTGGGTTGGCTCAAAATTTGGCGGCACTCAAAGCGATTGCGGATGGGGGTATTCAAAAAGGCCACATGAAAATGCACTATCGCGCCCTAGCTTTGCAGGTTGGCGCACGTGACGATGAAATTGCCATTTTGGTTACACAATTACAGGCGGCGGAACAAGTAGATGCAGCCGTCGCAACAAACCTACTAAGGGAGATGAGAAAATGAATCCAAAAATTCAAACATTATTAACGGCGGTCAATGACCTTTATCCAGGGACAGTGATGACGCGTATCGGTGGTCCGGCGACCGATGAACTGCATATTGATCGCGTGTCACAAGCACTATTTGAAGATCGTTTATTGATTGAATTGTCAGAAGGGACCGAAAGCGATTTTCTATTTGGTAATGAATTATTAAAAATGTTACTGACGCTTAATGGTGTAACACCACAACTATTTTTTGCGTTGACGTTCCAGGATGATGCATTAGATCAGCAACTTATTCAAATCGCCACACGGATGCACCGTACGGTTGTACATGCCATTACGTATCGTGAATTACAACAAAAAGGGATTATAACTGACGCGACCCAACGGGCTTATTTGGCTGGTGTGAAGTCAGAATTAACGGTTGAAAACGGCGAGTTAGATGATGAAAGCCTCTGGCGCTTGTTGGCTTTGCTGGACGCTCTTGTATTTGCTGACGCGAGTGGGGCAGACTTTTCCGAATTGGCAACGCTGTACCCATTGGCGTATACAGCGGCAACCAAGTTGGTCGCACCAATTCTAGCTGCTGACTTAAAGCAACCACGGCACATCCGGCGTCAAATGACAGCGCTATTTGGTGGTGTCGACGAGATGTTAACAGCCTGGGGTAAGCCAACAGTGAACGCTAAGGAATATGTCACGTTAATGAGTGTCCTATCTGAACGTCAACTATCATTGCCGGTCAGCCAAGTCTTTACGATTTATCATTCAGAAATGATTGATTTCCAAACAAAGAAGTCTGCCTATGTTGGCTTGGGAAAAATCGATTCACAAAATAGCTTTGTTGTGTCAAAGCCAGATGATCAAGATTCAGCGACATTCTTTAAAGCACTTTATCAAATGAAAGTCGGTGACCTCTTTCATAAGCTTGCTTTGCCATACATTCAACGGCGCTAAGGGGTGAGCAAGATGTTGGTCACACCAGAAATTCAAGCACAATTTGATACGGCTAAAAACATTGTTTTCATGACTGGTGCGGGTATTTCCACACCATCGGGGATTCCGGATTATCGCTCAAAAAATGGGTTATACCAGGGCAATACGTTACAACCGGAATACTTATTGTCAGCGACTGCGTTTCAACTGGCACCGGAAATGCAGTATCAATTTATGAAAGAGAATATGTATTTCCCGGATGCTGCCCCGAACGTCATCCATGACAAAATGGCACAGTTTACCCAAAAAGGCCAAGCGTGCATTATCACCCAAAATGTGGATGATTTACATGTGAAAGCCAACACGGTAGCATCACGCTTAATTCGATTTCATGGGTCATTGTATGACATTTATGCGCCAGTTGACCAACAACCGGCAACGGTGGCTGAATATTTGACAAGTATACACCGTGCTGATGGGGCGCTACTGCGGCCACGGATCACGTTTTATGAAGAAATGCCGTTTGAGGTTGATCAGGCTGTGATGTGGGTTAACCAAGCTGATTTGATTGTGATTGTCGGGACGAGTTTTCAAGTGTATCCCTTTGCTGGGCTATTGCAGTATGCTGTCGCTGGCACACCGATAGTAGCCATTAATCTGACACCGATTGAGACGTCTTATCCCGTCACGCAAATCATTGGGGATGCCACGACCTTTTTTGATACACTGACAGTATAGCCAACAGCGTTGGCCTTTTTAATGTCGTGGATGACGCAAAATTTAGGGATCAAAGGCCGCTAATGACGCTTTGTTACACAACTGTAATTATTTAATGAAAGGGCTTACGTTTCCACTTGTTGTGAGTTAGGTTTATCATTTTAAGCAAATATATGTCAAAAAAACGTCGGTGAGCCGTGACCGGCGTTTTTATTGTGTTGACGAACAGGGGGAAAAGTGGGATATTTAATATATATTAGGGCGTAAATAGCCGAGTTAGATACCTTTCATAAGCTTTCAACAACTGAGTTGAATGAAACCCTTTATGAAAAATATTTAGCACTTTAATACGCGTTTAGCTCACGGTTAAGCTGCGCCAAAAAAAGTGAATACTAAATGCGTACTTTAGTCGGAATTCGTATGTTTTTGTCCTGAAGAGAAATCCAAAGGAGAAGTAGAATGCAAGATTCAACAAAAGATCAAGCAAACACTAAGAAACATTTCGTCGAATCAACTGAGGAGCAACTCAGTTTAGGCGATGTAAATGGTTCAATCGAAGCCCCAAAGGACGGCTCATTTTGGCGCAAACTTTTAGCCTTTTCGGGGCCAGGTGCGTTAGTTGCCGTTGGGTATATGGATCCCGGTAACTGGGTGACATCTGTTAATGGTGGTGCTCAGTACCACTACGTTTTGTTGTCGATTGTTTTGATTTCCTCACTGATTGCCATGATGTTGCAATATATGGCGGGTAAGTTGGGGATGGTTAAACAAGAAGATTTGGCACAAGCCACACGTGCTCGCACAAATAAAGCGGGCGGTTATGCGTTATGGGTGATTACGGAATTGGCCTTGATGGCAACTGATATCGCCGAAGTTATTGGTGCGGCCATTGCCTTGCACTTGTTGTTTGGCTGGTCAATGATTGCCTCAGTGCTGACCACGGCCTTTGATGTCCTCCTCTTGTTGTTACTGATGAAATTTGGTTTCCGCAAGATTGAGGCGATTGTCATGACATTGATTTTGACAATCTTATTGATTTTCGCTTATCTTGTGATTTTATCAAAGCCAGATGTTGTGGCGATGTTTGGCGGATATTTGCCACAATTGCAATCAGTATCAACCCATGGTCCAGCTGGCGTCGATTCACCATTGCTGATGTCACTTGGTATTATTGGTGCGACCGTTATGCCGCATAATTTATACCTCCATTCATCAATTGCCCAAACGCGTAAAATTGATCGTGAAAATCCAGGTGAATTAAAAGAAGCTGTACGTCTGATGACGTGGGATTCAAACATTCAATTGTCATTAGCCTTTGTGATCAATTCATTGTTGTTGGTATTAGGTGCGGCCTTGTTCTTTGGCCATGCCGATCAGGTGGGAACGTTTGGCGCTATGTATGATGCGTTGGACAATAAGGCCATTGCTGGGGCGGTTGCGTCACCAGTATTGTCAACGTTGTTTGCGGTAGCCTTGCTGGCCTCTGGTCAGAACTCAACGATCACAGGGACGCTAACGGGTGAAATTGTCATGGAAGGCTTTATCCGGTTGCGTATTCCAATGTGGATCCGTCGTGTTATCACGCGTGGCTTAGCATTGATTCCAGTAATTATCTTTACGTTGTTGTATGGTGGTGCCGAAGCTGAGTTAGATCAACTTCTGGTTTATTCACAAGTCTTCTTATCACTTGCCCTACCGTTTGCGATGGCACCGTTGATTTACTTTACGTCATCAAAGAAAATCATGGGCGAGTTTGCTAACCCACGTTGGATGGCCGTTTTAGGTTGGATTATCTTTGCTGTCTTGACGATTTTAAACCTTCAGATTATTATTGACTTAGTGACAAAGGTAATGAGTCGTTAATTGTGTGTTAAAAAAGGAGAGACTGTATGAGTGAATTAAACCTAAACATCGAACCAATACAATTTAAGCGCATTTTGGTTGGTGTTGATGAGTCTGAACAAGGGTATATTGCGTTGGCAAATGCTATTCATCAAGCAAGTGAAGATGATGCGCACTTGATTATTGCCTCAGTACTGGAAATGGATGACCTATCAACCATTGATGCCCTCCACTTAGATGCCATTAAAGAACGTCGTGCGACGATCGAAGCTAATTTAGCCAAGTATGCTGCTTATGCCAAGTCAAAAGGCGCCGAAAACGTCACAACTATCTTTGCGGATGGTGACAAGGCTGGTGAAGTACTGTTGCAAGACGTGGCGCCAAAAGTTCAGGCAGACTTGATTATTGTTGGCGCACATTCGCGTGAAGGGTTCTGGGAATCATTAGGTTCTCAAGCGGCTTATATCGCGCGTCATGCCAAGATTTCATCAATGGTAGCCCGTAAGTAATATAACAAAAAAATCGCCGATCGGCGATTTTTTTGTACACACGAAACCCCAGTAGCCTAACGCGGCTGCTGGGGTCTTTTTTGAGAGATTTATTTAAGAGACAAGAATATTTGGGAGAGATTATTCGATGAGAAGTGTGACCCGTACGGGGTTTCGTGCGTTGATGGGACCCATCAACTGGTGCCAAACATGGCAAATACCTACCTTCCTAAACACGTCGTTGTTTGAGATGACTTGTTTTTTGATTGTCTATACTATAACGTCGAGAGATTAAATCAGTATAAAATAGCGTTGTTTTTAACACATGAAATAAATTTCATGTTATAATATATGAAAAAAAATTCATATAAAAGTTGGGGGATCCTTATGGTTGAAACATTATTAACAGCTTTAACATCATATATTGGGACCACGTCAGATTATTTCGTGGTACTACTCTTACTATTTGCGCAATTCCGTACGCAACCGCAACGACAAGCCATTATGTGGGGCGCTTATCTGGGGAATGCGTTGCTAGTGTTTGTGGCGGTCGCAATTGCACTCTTGCTAAAGCGTGTGCCGGAAGAATGGGTGCTTGGTTTGTTGGGCTTTGTGCCAATTGCAATGGGCTTACAAAAGTTTTTCTCATCAAAGGATGAGGGGGAAGAGGTTGCTGAAAAGTTAGCACGACTAGATAAGCGTAAAATTGTGATGACTGTCATTGGACTCACGGCGGTCACTTGTGGTGCCGATAACTTAGCGCTTTATATTCCTTACTTTACGATGGCTAATTTTGCCTACTTACCAGCTATTTTGGTGATCTTCATCATCGTTTTGACGGTTGTGATCTATTTGGCTAAAAAGTTTACTGATTTTGCGCCAGTTCATCGTCTTATGAACAAGTATGGTGATTGGATTCAATTGATTATTTATGTTTTGTTAGGTAGTTATGTCTTATTTGATGCCGGTACCATCCAGCATTTGCTTAGCCTGTTATAATAGGAGTATGAACAAGAAATCGATTACTGAACTAGAAAAAATTTTTAAAGTCTTAGGCAATCGCCAACGTTTGACCATTTTGACATTGTTGCAGGAACGCTCGTATACCGTTTCGGAAATTGTGGCACAGCTTGATATGGAACAATCCGCCGTGTCACATCAACTAAAGGTGTTGCGTGAAGCGCAGCTGGTGACAACGCAACGTCAAGGGCGTTTAGTTTTGTATTGCCTGAGTGACTCGCACATTTTGATTTTGTTAGATAACGCGCTCAAGCACGTCGATCACGTATTTCACAACGATCAAGAAAAATCTGAGATTAAATTTGAAAAAAAGGGTTGACGAATTTGTTAATTCTTGGTATTCTTATATAGTTGTGTGATACGAAAAAACAGCATAAGAATACATGCCGTTGTGGCGGAATTGGCAGACGCGCTGGACTCAAAATCCAGTGGTGGCAACACCGTGTGGGTTCGACTCCCACCGACGGCATCCTTAAAAAAGCTATCTCTTAATGAGATAGCTTTTTTGTCGCAATACAGGTCATAAAAAACACGCCAATAAGTTGGCGTGTTGTGATTAGGCTTGTAGTTCTAACAGTCGCTTGCGCAAAGCGTCATCGTAAGCAGTCAGGTAAAGGCCGTACTTACCACGCTTGATGAGGACGTTTAAGACATTAGCAATGAAATCTTGGTATTGTGCCGGCGTAAATTGCATATCTTGGCGCTTCTTAAAAATTTCCTTGTGGGAATATTTTTCTGGGATAATGGTCATTTGATCGGTTTTGGGATCATAACCAAAGGATGGGCCAATAATCATGCCGACATAATTTAAATCAAAGCCTTGCAAAGTATAAATTGTGCCAACCTGGGTAATGGATGATTCACGTTTTGCCCAGTGCGTGCGTTGCGGATCCCATTCATCCCAAGGCAAGGAGAAGGTATCCATTTCAACGTTGTGCCGCCCATCAATACGTGGGAAACCAGAAGTGGCGACCACGCGACTTAGGCCAACGGCTTTGTTTTGTGCCTTGATTTTTTCATAGAGTTCGCCAGCCGTAGCAAACACTTCAAATTCAAAATCGCTGTCTTTGGGGAAGGGTGTCAGTGGCTGCTGTGCCGTGAGGCGATCCATCCAGTCCACTTGGGCTTGGCTGGCTACCATACGATACTGGAAATCCATATCGAATTGGCGATAAGGATGTTGGCCAATCGTTTTGCGTAGTAATTCTTGTGACCAATACATTTTAGATTGGAACACTTGATTAAAGTCGTAAACAACAACAACGACTTTGGCTAAATTCATTAAATCAGTCAACTGATTATTGCCACGGTAATGTGCGTAAGGTTCAGACTTTGAATAGAGTAAATGGGCTTCGTCGACAAAAATCACATCGTATTGGCGGTGGTTTTTCTGGGCGTCGTTAATGAGTGCCGTTGGTCGACGGATGGCTTTGGGATTGAGACCAGGAAAATCTTTGGCCATATCTTGGTAGGCTTTATACAGCTCAGGATGATTCACAACGAGTGCTGTTTTAAACCGTTTGTCTGTCATGTATTGTTTGACAAGTTGCATGAGGACTACGGATTTACCGGTACCAGCAGCACCTTGGATAACTGCTACGGCATGTTCTTTGCCGGCTAAATGTTGCTTAATGTAGGTGTTCATGTCGGCAATGACATGTTTTTGATCATCAGAAAGATTGTCAATGAGAAATTGTTCTTTTAAAATTTTATTCATGATTACGCTCCAATACGCTCTATTATACTATAATTGCCTGATTATCATGAAGTAGCCGGTTAGCATGTGTATAATATAAGATATGAGAGATGAAAAAATGAGTGAAGTGATGACAACGCAGGCGACGATAGACCTGCTCGTGACGGTTGATGATCACTATGTGAAGCCGTTAAAAGTGTTACTATTTTCGATTAAACAAACCAATCCTGGGCAGCACTTTGATGTTTGGTTGTTGCATGCCAATATTACGCCATCAGTCTTGCAGGCGCTGGCGACTTTTGTTGACCAGTTGGGGTTTAACTTGCACGCGATTAAGGTGCCGCTTGCCGCGTGGGCCGAAGCACCTACTGCTAAATTCAAACAATATCCACCAGAAATGTATTTCCGGCTGTTGTGCGGGGATTATTTACCGGACACTTTACATCGGGTCATTTATTTAGATCCAGATATTTTAGTGATCAACCCGATCAAACCGTTATTTGATATGCCGCTGGCAGGGCATATGTTGGCGGCCGCCAGTCACATGGGATTGACGGGTATTACGCAAACAATTAATCATGTGCGTCTCGGGACGCGTCAAGCCTATTTTAATTCCGGTGTGATGTTGATGGATTTGGATAAAATGCGCCAACGGGTGCGGTTGCAAGATATTTTTGATGTCATTGCATCGCGCGGTCGGGAACTGATTTTACCCGATCAAGATATCTTAAATTATCTATACGGGGCAGATATTTTACCAATTCCAGAGGAAGTTTGGAACTATGATACGCGTGACAACATTGTGCATTATGCCAAGAGTTTTGGCGAAGTGGATATGCAGTGGGTGATGAAAAATACAGTCATTCTCCATTTTTGTGGCCGGCCAAAGCCGTGGGAGAAGAGTATTATTAATCGCTATGCCGTGCTTTACCAACATTATGAACAGTTATTGGTCAATACACAATTTGAATAATATAAAAAGGCAATCTCATCAGCTAGTGTTTCGACGCACTGGCTGATGAGATTGCCTTTTTTGCTGTTTAAGCAGACCATTGATTGGTTTGGAAATCGGTTAAAATACGATCAAATTCTAAGATTTGAGCCGCGTTTGAGAGATGATAGGCCTGATGAAAGTCATCCCACAGTTGTTGGACGCGCGCAGGCACGTGTTCCAGTAAAGTGTCGCCGGTAGTTTGGCTATAAGCGTTACGGCTCCACTCTGCAATAATGTTGTATTCTTGTCCGAGCATAAAATGTCATACCTTTAGTGTAAAAAAATTTATTAGATATCCAATATAACATATAAAACCTTACACACCTATTTTTTTGCTTCCTAAAAGTAATAGGTTAGTATATTTCAAGTTAAATCAAATAATAATTTCATTTTATCATAGCGTTAAAAAGTTGCACAAGTGGTATTGTTTTTAAAATAATGAGCTTGTCATATTATTTAGGTTAGATTATAATTAGTTTTATTAAGTAATAAGGAAATAGGATGTATGAAAAATTGGCAAAAATTTGCAGCGGGTGGCGCAGTTGTCGTCGTTGCATTAGCAGGAACGCGTGCTGCAGGTCTCTGGGGCACATCATAAACAAAAGATCGTCAGGTATTACACTTTTCACTACCGACACCATTAAACGGGCTAGATACTGCAACCGTCACGGATGAGTATTCAATGGATATTGTGGGGAATGCTGGGGAAGGTCTGATGCGTGCTGATAAAAACGGCACGCCACAACCAGCACAAGCCAAGTCGGTTAAGGCGTCTGCTGATGGTAAAACCTGGACCATCACGTTGCGACCAGACTTGAAGTGGTCAGATGGGTCAGCATTGACAGCAGATGATTTTGTTTATGGTTGGCAACGCGCTAACGATCCGGCAACAAAGTCGGAATATGCGTATTTGTATAGTGGGATTAAAAATGCCGATAAAATCCAAAGCGGTGACGCTGACAAGAAAACTTTGGGCATTAGCGCTAAAGGCAACGTTTTGACCGTCACCTTAGAAAAGCCGCTCCCGCAGTTTGAAAGTCTATTGACCTTCCCAACATTTTTCCCACAGCAGCAAAAGTTTGTGGAAAAGCAGGGCAAGCAATTTGCCACCACTGCGGCCAAGTCTTTGTATAATGGCCCGTATAAGTTTGAAGGTTGGCAAGGGACGAACAACCAGTTTAAGCTTGTGAAGAATGAGCATTATTGGGACACCAAAAACGTTAAAACACCAGAAATTGATTTCCAGGTCATTCAAAAACCTGAAGTGGCCGTACAAATGTACAAGACTGGTAAGCTAGATGCAGCGCTAGTGAATACACCGCAATTAGCACAGGCCAACAAAAACAATAAGGGCTATCGCGTCACGCCACAAGCGACCACCGTTTATTTAGCTTATAACCAAAGCGGTAGCGTGAAAGCCTTGACGAATGCTAAAATCCGACAAGCGTTGAATTTGGCGACAAATCGTTCTGAATTGAACTCACAAGTGCTATCTGGTACGTCAACAGCAGCAAATTCCTTTACACCAAAGGGCTTGAGTCAAGCTAACGGGGAAGATTTTGCAACGTATGCCAAGCAAGATTATGCATATAATCCAACTAAGGCACGCGAATTGTTCAAGGAGGGGCTGGCTGAACTTGGGGTCAACGCTGTCACGTTGGAAATTGAAGCAGATACTGACCGTGTGGCCAATGCCAAAGATGTCGTGAACTACTTGCAAGGCCAGTGGAGCAAGACATTACCAGGTTTGACCGTGACCCAAAAGTTTGTGCCATTTAAGCAACGTTTGCAAGATGGTAGCAATAAGAACTTCCAAGTCATGCTGACGCAGTGGGGTGCTGATTACGCTGAACCAACAACCTTCTTGGATTTGGCCGCCACTGACAACCCGAACAACTATAATCACAATAGCACACCAGCCTATGATGCCTTGTTAGCCAAGGCTAAGGGCGTTGATGCGACTGACGATAAGCAACGGTCGGCTGATGAGTTGGAATTGGAAAAAATTATCCATGAACAAGCATTGTTGAACCCGCTTTATTATCAGGCACAACCAGAATTGGTGAACCCAAGCATCAAGGGCTTCTACCATCATGCGGTAGGGGTACCACTCGATTTCAAGACGGCCGTACGCCAATAAAAATGAAAAAGAACAGGTAGCGATAACGCAACCTGTTCTTTTTCAGGATAAGAAAAGCCATGCTAACCCAATTATTAACATGGCTGCTGCAATCGTAATGACCGCTTTTCCTTTAAGCGGCCAAAACAATTGCGCGATACATTGCTGTATGACTCAAAAGTTATGACCCCCTTTCCTAGATTGTTTACAGTGTACAAGTTCATGCCGTTAAAATCAAATCATTTGCTTGAGATGAGTTTGTTATAATGAAAGATATCAAGTTAAAAAATGGAGGCGCGGCGTGACGAACACGCCCATGATCGATGACAAATAAAATACCGGTAATTTTTGATACAGATCCAGGGATTGATGATGCGGCGGCACTCACGGTGCTGTTAACGGATGATCGTTTTGACGTGAAATTAATCACTGCCGTTGCTGGTAACGTCTCTGTGGATAAAACAACCAAAAATGTTCTAAAATTAACCCATTTCTTTAACCGGCCAGATGTTGCGGTTGCACGTGGTGCGGCAAAGCCACTTGTAAAAGCTTATCAAGATGCGGCCAATATTCATGGTGTGGATGGTTTGGCTGGGTATCACTTTGCCGAACCATCGACTAAAACCGTGTCCTTATCAGCGGTTGAAGCGATGCGGGCAACGTTGCTGGCGAGTGATGAAAAAATCACTTTGGTCGCTGTTGGTGCCTATACAAATATTGCCATGTTACTGCAAAACTATCCAGAAGTAACCGATAAAATTGCGCGCATTGTGGTGATGGGGGGCAGTTTATCCGGTGGTAATATGACGTCTGTTGCTGAATTTAATGTTTTCACGGATCCAGATGCAGCTAAAATCGTGTTCAATAGTGGGTTGGATGTGACGATGATTGGGTTGGACGTGACGCTAAAGGCGCTGCTGACGGCTGAATCAATGGCAACACTTGCGACAATGAATAAAACGGGTGAAATGCTAACGGCGTTGTTTAATGCTTATGGGGATGGCTCCATGGCAACAGGAAAACCCATGCATGATGTGAACACGTTATTTTATTTACTTTCGCCGGAAAAGTACACAATTAAGGACTATTGGGTGGATGTGGTGACTGACGGACCAGTCATCGGGGCGACAGTGGCCGATAGCCATGCGAGAACCCATACGACCACGAATGTCCATGTGGCGACCGACATTGATGTGGCTGCCTTTAATGCGTGGTATTTATTAGAAATTGCGCAAATTAATGATGCGGCTGTGAATGCTGGAAAGCTTGAAAATTAGGCTTTTTTCAGGTATTCTAGTATTAGTTGTAATTGGCGCTTTTCGTGCTGCAAAAACTTGAAAACGGAGTAAGAAATTGACAGTCGATGAGTTTGTTTCAGCTTTGAAAAACGCTGGTATCCAGTTAACTGAAAATCAAATCCAACAATTTGAACAATACTTTGATATGTTGGTGACCACGAATGCGCATGTGAATCTCACGGCGATCACAGAAAAAAAGGATGTGTACTTAAAACACTTCTATGATTCTTTGACGGTGGCGCAATATGAGAAAGACCTACAGCAGACGACTGGGACGCTGATTGATGTGGGTACGGGGGCAGGTTTCCCGTCACTACCGCTTAAAATTGCCTTTCCAAACTTGCAAATTACCATGGTTGACGCGTTGCAAAAGCGTGTGAAATTCTTGCAAGATGTGGTCACAACGCTGGGCTTAACAGGCGTGACAATTGTGCATGGCCGTGCAGAAGATATTGGCCAAGACCCAAAGTATCGTGAACAATTTGACTATGCTACGGCACGGGCTGTGGCACGGACGAGTGTGCTTGCCGAATATACCTTGCCATTTGTAAAAATTGGTGGGGAATTCTTGGTGATGAAGGGTTCTGCTGCAGAACAAGAACTAGCGGATGGTCAAAAAGCCTTGGCTACGTTAGGTGGTCAGTTACGTGAATCATTTGAATTCACCCTGCCTAATGGTGATACACGCTACGTACAAATTGTTGATAAAAATAAAAAAACACCAAAGAAGTATCCACGACAAGCTGGTACCCCTAGCAAAAAACCGATTGGATAATCTTAAAAACGCTTGGCGCCGATGCGTGCCGATCGGAACAAATAATTAGTGTTGACAGAAGGGACGTCAAAACCAAATGGCACAAATAATCGCATTAGCCAACCAAAAAGGTGGCGTCGGCAAAACGACGACGAGTGTAAACTTAGGTGCAGCGCTTGCCCAGGCCGGACAACGTGTTTTACTTGTGGATATTGATGCGCAAGGGAACGCAACCAGTGGTTCAGGCATTGATAAATCAGAACTTGAACGTGATAGTTATGATGTCATCGTTGATGGTGCGCCGTTACACGAAGTGATTGTGCCAACGGATAACTATGATTTGGTGCCGGCAACGATTCAATTGTCAGGTGCTGAAATTGAACTGGCTGATAAAAAAGAACGTGAATATCGCCTCAAAGCAGCACTTGCCACTGTGGCTGATGACTATGATTTCATTTTGATTGATAATCCACCAGCTTTAGGGTTACTAACGGTTAATGCTTTCACAGCAGCAGATGCAATTTTAATCCCCGTGCAAACGGAATTTTATGCCTTAGAAGGTTTGGGGCAATTGCTCAACACCATCGAACTGGTGCGTCAGCAGTTTAATCCGGACTTAGATATTGCGGGTATCTTGTTGACAATGTATGACGGTCGGACGAATTTAGCCAAGCAAGTTGCCGAAGAAGTGCGTAATTATTTTGGTGATAAGGTCTATGAGACCGTGATTCCACGCACGGTGCGGTTGAGTGAGGCGCCATCATATGGCCAAGCAATTATTGATTTCGATCCACGCTCAGTTGGTGCACAAGTCTATACAGAACTGGCACAGGAGGTCTTGAAGCAATATGGCAACTAAAAAAGGTGGTCTGGGAAAAGGGCTTGGTGGCTTGTTTAATGCCAACAATGTGACGGAAGAAGCTTTAGAACATACCAAGTCAGTGACAAAAAAGGCGAGTGATACTGAGCAAGTTGAACGGTTGGCATTAGATAAAATTACCCCTAATCCGTTTCAGCCACGACATCATTTTGATGCGGCTAAGTTAAACGAACTCGCCAAGTCGATTAAGACTTCAGGGGTGCTGACACCAATCATTGTGCGCCGTTTGGGACGCGAATACCAAATTATTGCGGGTGAACGGCGGGTGCGGGCTTCAAAGTTGGCCGGCCTAACGACAATTAGCGCCATTGTTCGAACAGTTGATGACGAGACGATGGCGGCAGTGGCTTTAATTGAAAACTTGCAGCGCGATGATTTGGATGCGATTGAAGAAGCGCAAGCTTACCAAGCATTAATGACGCAACTGCAATTAACCCAAGCTCAAGTCGCTGAAAAGGTTGGTAAAGAACGGACAACTGTGGCCAACGCCGTCAGATTGTTGAATTTACCAACGTCAGTTCAAGATTTGGTGCAAGCCGGTGACCTATCAATGGGGCAAGCACGAGCCATTTTGGGCTTGAAAGCGAAGTCACAAATTGAAAAAACCGCTGCGCTTGTTGTGGCACGACAATTAAGTGTTCGCCAAGTCGAAGCGCTCGTGAAGCAAATGAATGCGGGCGCTAGTGACAAACCAGAAAAGGTTGTGTCACCTTATGTGGTGGCCATTGCCTCACAATTAGAAGAAAAATTTGGGACAAAAGTCAAAGTCAATGCCGGTGCTAAAGGTAACGGGAAAATTGAAATTAACTATGTTTCTAACGATGATTTGAATCGCATTTTAGATTTATTAGACATTGAGGTCGAGTAATATGGTGCAACCATTAGACTACAAGTTAAATGACATTGTTGAAATGAAAAAGCCACACGCTTGCGGTGCTAATGCTTGGCGTATTACCCGCGTAGGTGCGGATATTAAGTTAAGCTGCACGCAGTGTGGCCGTGGCATTATGATGTCACGCTTTGACTTCAATAAACGTTTAAAGAAAATTTTACACTCAGCAGATGCTGAGATGTAATGGGTTTGATTAAGAAAGGAAACGTGCTCCAAAGATGCTAACGATGACTGGGTATCTTTGTCACATACTTAAGATATGGCACTTACTGCTGGAATCGTCGGCTTACCAAACGTCGGCAAATCAACACTTTTTAATGCAATCACTAAAGCGGGCGCTGAAATGGCGAACTATCCCTTTGCCACGATTGAACCTAACGTGGGGATGGTTGAAGTCCCAGATGATCGTTTAGCACGGATTCAAGAACTCGTGCCTGCTGATAAGATCATTCCAACAACGTTTGAATTCACTGATATTGCTGGTATTGTAAAAGGGGCTTCACAAGGTGAAGGCTTGGGTAACAAGTTCTTAGAAAATATTCGTCAAGTGAACGCCATTGTGCACGTGGTGCGTGCGTTTGATGGCGATGATATTATTCACGTTAATGGGGTAGTTAATCCATTAGACGACATTGATACCATTAACACCGAGTTGATCTTGGCTGATTTGGAAACAGTGGAAAAGCGCTACGCAAAAGTTGCGCGTGCCGCCAAAGGGCAAGATAAAGATGCCAAAGCGGAATTTGCCGTGTTGGAAAAAATCAAGCCCGTGTTAGAAGCCGGTAAGTCAGTCCGCTCAATCACGTTTAATGATGATGAACAAAAAATCGTTAAAGGGTTATTCCTATTAACGACGAAGCCTGTCTTGTATGTTGCCAACTTAGCAGAAGACGACATGGCTGATCCAGAAGGTTCAAAGTACTTTAATGACATTAAAGCCTTTGCAGCAAGTGAAGGCGCAGATGTGATTGGTTTGTCAGCTAGTGCAGAAGAAGAAATTGCCCAATTAGCTGATGAAGATAAGGCTGAATTCTTAGAAATGGCTGGGGTCACAGAACCTGGCCTGAACAAGTTGATTCGGGCTGCCTATCATTTGTTGGACTTGAGGACATTCTTTACTGCTGGTGGTAAGGAAACACGCGCATGGACGTTTAAAGCAGGGATGAAGGCACCACAAACTGCGGGTGTAATCCATTCCGACTTTGAACGTGGCTTTATTCGTGCCGAAACAATCGCTTTTGATGACCTGGATGCTTTGGGTTCAGTTAAAGCGGTGAAAGAAGCGGGTAAGTTGCGTTCAGAAGGTAAAGAATATGTTGTCAATGATGGCGACATTATCGAATTTAGATTTAACGTGTAAGCATCACGGCCTGACGTGATGAAGCGGCGGGATGCCGCGTACATAATTGCCGGAGGAAGCAAAAATGTCAGAAGAAAAACAGCGACTAACGAAAAAAAATGAAGATTTTATATTTCACTTTAAAAAGCTATTGGCCCAAAACGGCCAATTGTCGCCTGAAAAAATTGAATCAGTGACAAATGAAGTCACTGAAAAATTACTTGAAGCACAACGAACTGGGACAACAGCTGCACAATTGTATGGCACACCTACACAAGCGGTGGCACAGTTCCTTGATCCAAAGCAAACAGCGCGCAAGTTGCATGAGTACAAGTTCTGGGAATTAGCACTTGATACGTCAATGGCAATTTTGATGTTATTTGCCGGTGTTTTTGGATTGTCATTATTCTTTTCAAAGCAAGCAGGTGGTCAAGGTGCCGGTATTGTCTCACTCTTGTTGATTGCGTTCTTGGGTGGCTCACTTTACACGGCGGTTGTGTTGAAGTTAACACCTAATCCAAAAGCACAAACAGCGGAACCAAGATCACGGCGTTGGTTGTATCTTGGCCTAGCGTTAGTGGCTTGGGTTGTTGGCTTCATCGTTCTTGGTTTGTTACCACCAGTTATTAATCCAACTTTGCCACCAGTGGCTTACATCGTTGTTGTGGCTGTGGCTTATGGTGTTTTCCGTTGGAATCGACAACAAGCTGGCCTAAAGGGTGGCGGCTTCTTAGCCATCAGCCTATTGTCTCAGCAAGCCCGTTTAGAGGCTGCCCAAACTAAGAAGTAGAAGGAGCCGAAGATGAAGATTTTAGTTGTCGACGATGATATTGAAATTGCTGAATTACTTGAAATTTATCTCAAAAATGAAGGCTATGAACCTATCATGGCAACTGATGGTAAAGAAGCACTTTCAAAGCTCAATACCAATCCGGATATTGCGTTGATGATTCTGGATGTCATGATGCCAAATATGAATGGTTTGGAAGTGGTCAAGACAGTCCGTAAAGATAGTCGAATCCCAATTTTGATGTTATCTGCCAAATCAGGGGATATGGATAAGATTCAAGGTTTGATTACTGGCGCTGATGATTATGTGACGAAGCCATTTAATCCGTTGGAAGTGATGGCCCGTGTTCGATCACTTTTGCGTCGTGCGGAAAATGCTGTGCAAGATCAAACACCGGATGTCTTAGATATTGGGTCATTGATCATTAATAAAGATAGCCACGAAGTGAAGACATCTGATGGCGATTTGGTGAATTTAACAGCGTTAGAATTTGGCATTTTGTATCTTTTGGCGTCACACCCAAATCGTGTTTTTTCAGCAGATGATATTTTTGAACGCGTTTGGCAACAAGAATCAGTTGTGTCGGCAAAAACGGTCATGGTCCACGTGTCTCACCTACGTGATAAGATTGAAGAAGCAACGAACGGAGATCAAGTTATTCAAACCGTTTGGGGCGTTGGCTATAAGATTGAAGTAAATTAATGAAAAAATTGGCGTTGTTTTTAAAGCACAATCGCACAAAACTCTATTATGCGGTAGTGACAACTTTGTTACTACTGCTTTTTAGTTGGTCAATTTTTGCGGCGGCAATGCTGATGCAAGGTAATTTACAAAGTGCCCCAACGATCTGGCAATGGGGGACGTGGTCATTGATTGGTGTTGGCGATGTCGTGATTATCATTTGGCAATATGTGCGAATGCGACAAGTCGAAAGTCTCACACGCCTGATTCATGATATGCAGCAAATCGCGAGTGAAAATTCAGATCGCTTGATTGATTGGCAAGCTATGTATGCGCCAAAAACCCAAGCATTAATTGATGTGACCAATACCATTGCCAAACAAACACAAAAAATTCGTGAAGAGGAACGAGAAAGTGAACGTTCCAAAGACGAAATGATTACGAATATTTCGCATGATTTAAGAACACCACTGACAGCCATTATCGGGTATCTCGGTTTAGTTGAAATGAATGGTGAGCAATTAAGTGACGCCGATCGCGCCAAATACATCCACACCGCCTATAGCAAATCTAATCAGATGAAAGTGTTAGTGGAAGATTTGTTTGAATTTTCCAAGACACAGGCGCATGATGCTGTGTTGAACCTGACGACTTTGAGCTTGAGTGACTTATTTGCGCAGTTAATTGCCAGTTATGGAATTGAAGCACAAGAACACAACGTGGCGTTAACACAAATTGTGAAACCGGAGTTAATCGTTTTAGAAGCAGACTCCGATAAATTGGCGCGCGCATTGATGAATTTAATCAGTAACGCCTTTAAGTATGGGGATGGCGCGACATTTATCAAATTGACGGCACAAGTTAAAGGAACTGATGTGGAAATTCGTGTTATTAATGATGGTATCAAAATTCCAAGTGAGGCGCTAACCGATATTTTTGATCGTTTCTACCGTGTTGAAAGTTCACGGAATAGTCAAACGGGTGGAACGGGACTTGGCTTAGCCATTGTAAAAGGCATTATTGCACAACACCATGGACAGGTGCGGGCCACATCAGATGATGAACTCACAACTTTTATCGTAACATTACCTTTACGACAAACGGATATAACCACAGCGTCACCGGAAGTATAGCAACAGGTCTGTTGACCTGTTTTTTATTTGGGTAAAAATAGTGATTAGCTATTTCCAAAATGGCAAAAGTGTGTTATTATATTGGTATAGACCAAAGTGGTATAGACCAAAGTGGTATAGACCGAAGTGGTATAGACCGATAAGGAGAGTATGATGCGGATTATTAAAGTAAACAATCCAGATGTTGGCGCACAGCGTGCGTTTGAAATTTATGAAGACGCACTTGCCAAGGGCACGCAGGTACTTGGCTTAGCAACCGGCGCCACGCCTATTAAATTATACGAAAAGTTTGTGGATAGTTCACTGGACTTTTCCGATTTGACAGCAATTAATCTTGATGAGTACGTTGGCTTGACGCCACAAGACCCACAAAGTTACCATTATTTTATGCAGCAACACTTGTTTCAATACAAGCCGTTTAAGCAAACTTTTATCCCAGATGGTGCCAGTGATGATATTGAACAAGCCGCTAAGGCTTATGATGACATCATTGCGCAACATCCCATTGATTTACAATTATTAGGTTTAGGGCAAAATGGCCATATTGGCTTTAATGAACCTGGGACACCGTTTAATTCAACGACGCACGTGGTGAATCTAACCGAATCAACAATCGCTGCTAATGCGCGATTCTTTGACAATCCGGCATCAGTGCCGACGCAAGCCATTTCAATGGGCATTGCGTCAGTCATGTCGGCTAAAAAGATTCTCTTGCTAGCCTTTGGGGAAGCTAAGGCAGCGGCCGTGGCAGCAATGGTTAATAGCCCAGTGACTGAGGTTTTGCCGGCATCGATTCTACAAGAACATGCCGATGTGACCATTATTATTGATGACGCGGCCGCATCAAAATTGTGATAAAATAAAATTGTAAGCGCTTAACAAATTTTAAGGAGGAAATGCGCCGCCATCTTATTTTGATGGGGACGCTTGGCTAACGCTATGGCACACATCACACTTGATACAAAAAACATCGAAAATTTCGTCGGCGAACACGAATTTTCTGAAATGCAACCATTAATTACGATGGCGGATCAACAACTACGCAATCGGACGGGTGCAGGCGCTGAATATTCGGATTGGCTCACATTGCCAACGGATTATGACAAGGCAGAATTTGCGCGGATTAAAGCAGCCGCAAAACGCATTCAAAGCGAGTCAAAGATTCTTGTTGTCATTGGTATTGGTGGCTCATATCTTGGGGCTAAGATGGCAGTGGATTTCTTGAATCCAATGTTTAACAATGAATTACCAGATGACCAACGTCAAGGTGTCAAGATTTACTTTGCCGGTAACTCAACGTCAGCCGCATACCTTAACGATTTGGTACGTGTTATTGGGGACCAAGACTTCTCAGTGAATGTGATTTCAAAGTCTGGGACAACAACAGAACCTTCAATTGCCTTCCGTGTGTTCAAGAAATTACTTGAAAAGAAGTATGGTGCTGAGGCTGCTAAGCAACGTATTTATGCTACGACTGATGCCAATCGTGGGGCACTGCATGACGAAGCTGTGGCAGCTGGGTATGAAACTTTCACGATTCCAGATGGTGTCGGTGGGCGTTTCTCAGTCTTGACGGCTGTTGGGCTATTGCCAATTGCTGCTAGCGGTGCTGACATTGATGCATTGATGGCAGGGGCCAAGGATGCGCAAGAGGCTTACTCAGATGCTGATTTGAATAAAAACGCGGCTTATAAGTATGCCGCTGCCCGTCGTATTTTGTATGATAAGGGTTATACAACAGAACTTTTAATTAACTGGGAACCTTCAATGCAATATCTATCTGAATGGTGGAAGCAATTGATGGGTGAATCAGAAGGTAAGAACCAAAAGGGTATTTATCCTTCATCAGCCAATTATTCAACTGACTTACATTCACTTGGTCAATATATTCAAGAAGGTCGTCGTGACTTGTTTGAAACAGTTGTTAAGCTTGATAATCCGGTTTCAAATTTGGATTTGCCACGCGAAGCAGACAACAATGATGGCTTGCAATATCTTGAAGGCATTACCATTGATGACGTTAACACAAAGGCGTCACAAGGCGTTATCTTAGCGCATGTCGATGGTGGTGTGCCTAACTTGGCTGTGCACTTACCTGCACAAGACGCCTACACGTTGGGCTACATGATTTACTTCTTTGAACTAGCAGTGGGCGCATCAGGTTACCTATTTGGCATTAATCCATTTAACCAACCTGGCGTTGAAGCCTATAAGACAGCCATGTTTGCCTTACTGGGTAAGCCAGGCTATGAAGCAGAAACGCAAGCATTCCGTGCGCGTTTAGGTGAATAATGATTTAAGCACTCAAGGATTGAGTGCTTTTTTTTGTGAGCAAATATCGGTGTCTGCGTATCATAATGATGTGACAGAGGGAGTAATATGGAGACTATTTTAGAAGCAGCCATTGCAAACCATGCCAATGATATTTATCTATTACCAATTTCCGAAACGCACTATAGCGTTAAATTTCATATTGATGGCCGTGCGACACAGCATGTCACATTGACTACGGTTGCTGCCCAACAGATGATTGCTGCGGTGAAATATCGTGCCAACATGAACATCTCTGAGCGTCGGCGCCCGCAACTTGGGCGGTTTAGCCACAAGGATATTTGGATTCGTGTCTCGACAGTCGGGGACTTTCTCAATCGCGAAACCTTGGTATTACGACTTATTTATCAAAAAGGTCAGCGACAGAACTGGTCAGCAGCAACGCAATTTGAACAGCTTTATCAGCATATGCCGAGTGCCGGCTTGTTTTTAATTGCTGGTCTAACTGGGTCCGGCAAAACGACAACACTCTATCGGCTACTTGAACGGCTAGCAGAGGATAAGTTAGTCCTAACCATTGAGGATCCAGTTGAGATTCAGCAATCAAAATTTGTGCAACTACAAGTCAATGACGATGCTGGTATCCATTATGATGATCTCATCAAAGTGGCCTTACGGCATCGACCAGAAATTTTATTGGTTGGTGAAATTAGAGATCAATTAACAGCTGCGGCCGTAGTCAGAGCCGCCTTAAGTGGGCACTTGGTATTGAGTACGATTCATGCCATGTCGGCACGTGACGTTATTTTACGCCTACGCGACTTAGGTGTTGAACCGGCACAATTAGCGGTTGCTTTAACGGATGTCGTTTACCAGCGACTGGTCACGACCACACAGCAACAACAGGCGGCAATTATTGATCATTTAGGCAGTGATGATATTGCGCGCGTACTACAAGGACAAACAGTCCCAAAGTTTTCAAGTCAGTGGCAGGAGGTATTAGCACATGCATTGGCGACCAATAAAATTTCCAAAGCGCATTATCAGCACTTCACACAACTTTAAACGTCAACATCAAGTGCTGTTCTTTCAAGAGCTTGGCGAGCTATTACAGTCAGGCTATAGTATTGCGCATAGTTTAGATATTCTTGCTGCTGCGCACACACCATGGACAACTTGGTTAGCAACTGTCAATGCGCGCTTAAATCAAGGGGTGCCGTTGCACGTTGTGTTAGATCAAACCGTTTCACAAGCCGTTTTGTTACAAATTAAGCTGGCGGATCAGCATGGTAATTTGTCTGAAACGTTGGTCACAATTGGTCGGCATCTAGCCCAAGTGCAACAACAGCAACAAAAAATTAAGCAAGTATTGCAATATCCAATCGTTTTAATTGGATTGCTGGGACTGATGCTGATTGGGATGAAGCTTTTTTTATATCCGCTTCTACAACAGTGGCAAGATACAGCAGTGTTAGATTCGGGTGAAACACAGCAGGTGATGTGGTATGTCATCGGCATGATTGTCGTGGCGTTGTGTTTTGGTATCTGGCATTGGTGTCGGTTGCCGGCACGTCAGCGACTGAAAATGCTATCACGATTATGGTTGATTGGACCAATTGTGAAAACAATTGTGACTTATCAAGTCGCGCAACAACTCGCCGTGTTACTGGCTAATGGTTTGACAGTACCAGAAATTTTAGCAGAAATGTGTGGTATTCAGGGTCAGAAAAATCAGCAGTTGGCGATTCTATTAGCTGAAGATGCGCATATAGCCTTACAATCAGGCTGTACGTTATCCGAATATATTCTTAAACAACCTTACTTTAATCAGGCATTAGCAGGCTATTTTGTTCGCGGTCACGAACCCAAACGCCTCGCAGGTTATCTCGCGTATTATGCCAAGTTACAGTATCATCAAGTGATGCAACGGACGAATCGGTTGATTGACATGTTGCAACCTATCTTTTTTGGCGTGATCGGCATTGCTATCATTGCGGTCTATTTGTCGATGTTGTTACCCATGTACCAAACGATTGGCGGTTTATATCAATGACGCTTTTTAAACGTAAGCATCCAGGATTTACATTAATTGAAACAGCAATTGTTCTTTTTATCATCAGTTTACTCATGTTACTGATCTTGCCCAATTTGAATACGCAACGTAAAAAAGCGGTTGCGACTCATGCAACCGCAATGGTATCAACCGTGCAATCGCAAATTGATTTATATATTAACGAGCATCTGGATGATAAAATTGTGACGTATTCAGACTTAGTAGCTGCAGGTTATTTATCGCCTAAGCAAGTCCAAAAGGCGAAAGAACTACACATCAGCCTTGATAATAATGAAGCACATCAGTAAAGGCTATACCTTACTCGAATCACTGGTTGTACTCGGGATTGTGGCTGGTTTATTTTTAATCAGTAGTCGGATGCCAGTGTCAACACCAAATATGTCACAATGGTCTGCGACGTTCAAATCAAGTTGGCAACAAGAACGGATATCGGCGCAAACACAGCAATGTCGGCGGACGGTTCGCTTTCGAGAAAATGGCATTGTTTTTAATCATACGCAACTGGCCTATCCCAAAGGGTATCATCACGACAGGACACAGACAATCCAAATTTTACCAACAGGTTATGTTGCCCCGACAACAGTGATACTCAGTAATGGCCAATATGTGATCAAAATTATTTTTAGTTTAGGAGGTGGGGCGTATCGTATTACACAGTCGTAGGTCAGCCTTTATTCTTGGCGAAGCTTTAGTCACCTTTGGCTTATTAAATGGGTTACTTTTATTAGAATATGAACAAGTAACCCAATATAAACAACAGGTACAACGTTTAGAAAAACGGTATCAAGTGGCCCAACAAGAACGCTTAGCGGCGATGAAAGCATGGCACACCTATGATCAACCGTAAATTACCGGCGTTTACCATATTGGAAACATTGATTGCGTTGGGCGTAACTGGTTTGTTATTTGTCACGATTCAATTACTGTTACCTTGCTTTCGTGTGTCGCATGAACCGCCTTTAGATATGGCGTTACGTGCAGCTATCTACCAAATCACGACACAAAAATACGCGTTAAAGGAGATTTTGCCGCATGAATTACAGCTGATGAGTCATGATGGCAAAAAAATGACACTCAGTATTGTTAAAAATCGCCTGCAATTGTCAGGTGAGGGCGCCGGCCAAGTTATTTTTATTTCCGAGGTAACAGCATTTCATGTTAAAGATTATGCGGCATATGTACAACTTGAATTATCAGGACAACAGCATCAGCAAGCAACAGAAGTTCTCTACCTACCGCGTGCGCAGATGGATGATTAAGCGTCAACGCGGGGCGGTTTTTGACTCAGCGTTGATTATTTTGGCGCTCCTTGGCAGCCTAATGGTGTTACAAAACGTTGCCTGGCATGCACAATTACAAACGCGTCAACAATTAACAGTGATGGCACAGTTGGACACGATCCAATTTAAGGCAAGTATCCTGTATGCTAAAACACAGCAAACCACGTTTAATTTAGCAGGCGCTAGCGTAACCGTTCAAGATGATAACCTTCGTATTCGCTTGGGGCAAACAATCTATACACGGGCGTTGCTCAGGCACGCGCCTTGAAAACCTTGTGAAAACACGTTAAAATAGGGCTATGACACAAGATAAAATAGCACAATATTTCGATGATTTAACAACAAACTCACAGGCCTTAGCCAAGGATGCCGACATCAGTCTCACAGATGCGTTGATTGAACTTTTAGAAGATGTCGCAAACGGGCAAGTAGCCATTGAAGATGGTAAGCCAACCCCAGCAGTTGCTGAACAGATTGAAAAGTTTATTGCGGCGTTTGACTGGCGCAGTATGTCGCCAGCTGATCTCCGAAAGACGTTGCAATTAGCAATCTTAAAAGTCACTCGGGATGACCATACGCAGGCTAATTTCCAGATTACACCTGACGGTATTGGTTATTTGTTGGCTGATTTTTTGTTGCAAACGGCAGACCTTAAATCAGGGGATACAATTCTGGACATGACAGTCGGTGCTGGGAACTTATTGCAGACTGTCAATGACGTCTTGAAAATGAATGACCTAGATGTTAAGCGTATTGGAATTGATAACGATGAGACACAACTGGCCTTGGCAACGGCAGTTGATCAGTTATTGACCAAAGGGACAACGACTTTCTATGAGTCAGATGTTGTCGCATTGACTGAAATGCCAAAGGCCAAGGCTGTTATCGCTGACTTACCAGTTGGTTATTATCCATTAGAGCCAGCAGAAAGTTATCAAACACGTAACCAAGATGACCGCTCATTTGTTCACCATTTGTTGATCGAAAAAAGCTTGGAATTTGCAACTGATGATGGCTGGGTCTACTTGATTGTACCGGCCAATGTCATGATGGGCGACCAAGCAAAAGATCTGTTGAAATTTTTGACACAAAAAGCACAGCTTAAAGCATTTTTGCAATTACCAGCAGCCTTCTTCAAAGACCCACGCGCTGCCAAGGCGATTCTTGTACTTCGTAAACATGGGGTAGGTCGTCATGGCGAAGTGTTAATGGGACAATACCCACCACTAAAAGATATTGAAGCGCTACAGAAGTTTTTGCAAGATATCAAAGCTTGGGTTAAACTGGATAAAGAGCAGAACAAAGCCTGATGTTGTGACAATGCACTAAATATTAGAGTGTTTACATAACGAAACACTACCATATCTGATATTTTAAACATGTCGCGGATCAGTACACGTTTAAGAAAGACAGGTAGAAATTTAATCATGGCTAAAACAATGGCTGTAAATGCTGGTAGTTCTTCATTGAAATTTCAATTATTAGAAATGCCGGCTGAACAGGTACTTGCACAAGGATTGATCGAGCGGATTGGCATGGATGATGCCATTGTGACGATTAAGTACGACGCCAAAGCGATGAATCAAGGCGGACGCTTAGACGATCAGTCGGTGGATGACAGCAATATTACAATTTCGAAAGATGGGCAAACACGAAAATATGAAACTGTTTTGCCAATCAAAGATCATCAACAAGCCATCAACTTTATGCTACAAAAATTAACTGATTTGGGCATTATCGTTGATTTCAATGAAATCACTGGTGTTGGACATCGTGTCGTGGCTGGTGGTGAGTGGTTTAATCATTCTGTTAAAGTGACAAAGGCGGTCTTGGAAAAGATTGATCGTCTAGCGGATTATGCCCCTTTGCACAATCCGGCGAATGCCATGGGCATTCGGGCCTTTCAAAAGTTATTACCAGATGCTGTCTCAGTTGCTGTGTTTGATACTTCTTTTTATCAAACCATGCCTGAAGAAAATTATCTATATGCGATACCGTATCAATATTACACACGTTATGGTGCACGTAAATACGGTGCGCACGGCACATCGCATCGCTATGTTGCTAATCGCGCGGCTGACATGTTACGACAACCACTTAAAGATTTGAAGGTCATCACGATGCACTTAGGTGCTGGCGATTCCATTACGGCAGTGAAAGATGGGAAAGCATTGGATACGTCAATGGGCTTCACGCCACTCGCTGGTGTGGCGATGGCTACGCGGTCTGGGGATGTCGATACGTCGTTGATTTACTATATTCAAGAACGTGAAGGTCTAACAAACGATCAGATGTTAAACATCCTAAATAAAAAGTCTGGCTTGTTAGGATTATCAACGATTTCGTCTGATATGCGCGACTTATTGGCAGTTTACGATACCAATGACCACGCACGATTAGCGATTAAAGTATTCGTGAATCGCATTGTCAAATATGTTGGTCAATATATTGCCGAAATGGGTGGTGTTGATGCCTTAGTCTTTACTGCGGGTATTGGTGAAAATTCAGCCCCAATTCGTCAAATGATTGCCGATAAGTTAGCCTATTTCGGGGTGGCTTTGGATGAAGCGGCCAACCAAAAACGCGGCGAAGAAATTGATATTTCTGCCAAAGATGCTCGGGTTAAAACGTTGGTTATTCCGACGAACGAAGAATTAATGATTGCGCGCGATGTGGAGTTATTCAAGTAATCTCCTTTTAATCTTTCGTCAAACGAAATATGATAGAATAAAACAAGTCGACTAGTGTGTCAGCACGCTAGTCGCTTTAATATTGAAGACATTTTTAGAAGGTGAATTATGGAATCGAGAAAAGAACGGCATCAGCACGAAATTCAAGCTGCTGAAGCAATTGATGCGGCGCAAAATAAGGCATCGTATGATCCCAAAAATCCATTTAATGACGTATATGGTAATGGGCCTCGCCGTAAAAAACGTGGACCAGTAAAACGATTCGTAGCGATGTTGGCGTTGCTTTTGATTCTATTAGGCGTTGCGTTTGCCCTTAAAGCATTGTTTAAGGATAAGTACGCGGCCTTAGATCCTAAAGATACAACGTTTATTACGGTCAAAATTCCGGCAGGCGCGACGGCGTTACAGATGGGACAAACGTTACAAGATAAAAAGGTGATTACTGACGGCAAGGTGTTCTATAAGTACGCTATGTCACAAGGGGCAGAAAAGCTACAAGCAGGGACGTACCGTTTGTCACCAGCCCAACCGATGCAACTCATTTTTAATCAAATGGCGGCTGGCCCATCATCAGCACCAATATTGCCAAAGGGTTACGGTTATGTGAGTGTTGGGCAAACACCAGATGAAGTTGCGGTGAATTTAGCTGATCAGGTGAAATCTGTTTCAGTCCAAGACATCTTGACAGCGTTTAATGACAAGCAATTAATCAACAAGATGTACCAAAAATACCCAGACTTACTACGCGGTGTAAAGCAATCAAGTACGAAGGATGCCAAGTTATTAGATTATGTGTATCCGCAAGCCTTTGACTTAAGACAAGCCAAAACAGCTGATGATATTGTTGGCGTTTTGCTTGAAACATCGAATAAGACAATGACGCCTTACTATAAGACCTTACGGGCCAATGGTATGGCAACACCAAACGTCATGGCGCTTATTGCAACATCAGGTAAGGGTGAATTCGAACGACGCTTAGCTTTCATTAACAAGATTGCCCCTTATGCACAGCAATTGGCTAAGCAATATGGCATTTTGGCTTCAATCTCAATTGCCCAAGCAGCCCATGAGTCCAACTGGGATAATTCAAAATTGTCGTCAAAGTATAATAACTTTTACGGCGTTAAGACACAGGATACGACGCCTGGCAAGTCAGTGGTCTTGGATACAACTGAATATGTCGACGGTAAGCCACAAACTGAACAAGCACGTTTTGCAGTGTATGATAGTTGGAAAGACAGTATGAAGGAACATGCGGAAACGATTGTTAACGGTAATACTTGGAATCCGGATCAGTTTAAAGACGTCTTAGCAGCAAAAAATTATAAAGAAGCAGCAAAAGCCTTGTATGAAGATCATTATGCAACAGACATCAACTATACAAAATTGTTGATTAATTTGATTGAAACATGGAATTTACAACGCTTTGATAAGTAAAACTACCAAAATTTTGGTAGTTTTATTTTTTTGAGATGATAACGATTTATGGCAATAACGTCATATTCATTGCTGAATGTTTGATAAGACGGCGATATTCGGATAGTTATTATGATAATTACGTGTGAAAATGTTGAAAAATAAATAAAAAAATGAAAACGTTTACAAAAAGTAACAAAAAGACTTGTGTAAACGTTTTCATTCGTGTAAAATAGTTCTAGTAAATATGTTATGCAATCAATGCATGATCAGAAATAAGGAGCGATTTAAAAAATGAATGTAGCACTTTTGTTGGCGCTTGTGCCAGCACTAGCATGGGGCTCAGTTGGCCTTGTTAATACTAAAATGGGTGGCTCAGCCGGTCAACAAACACTTGGGATGACTTTTGGTGCGTTGATTTTTGGTTTGGCCACAATGTTTTTCTACGTGATGCCAAACCACGCTTACTTGGGGTCACAAATTTGGACTGTTGGCATTGTTTCTGGTTTGGTTTGGGCAGTTGGAACTGCCGGCCAATTCTTAGCCATTAAGGATTTGGGTGTGTCACTTGCCATTCCGTTGTCAACTGCGGGTCAAATTGTCACCAACGCTTTGATGGCCGCTGTGGTCCTTGGCGACTGGAAGACAGGTAAGATGTGGGCGATTGGTATTATCTCAATCGTTGCCGTGGTGATCGGGGCAACTTTGATTTCTGCCCGTGATAAGGCACAAAAGTCAGACGTTGCAGCGCAACAAGCCGCAACAAAGAGCATGACCAAAGGGTTGGTTTATCTGGTTATTTCAACTGCTGGTTATATGTTCTACTTCGTTTTGCCAAACTTCTTGAACAAAATTGGTTACATTTCAGATGCGATCAAGGCAAAGAATAACGGTGTTGACTATATGACAGCAATCGTTGGCCCACAAGCCATCGGTCAAGTTATCGGTGCTTTCTTGATTGTGATCTTTGTTTTGAAAGAAGCAGATCAAATGTTTGAAAAGCCAACTTGGAAGAATATTTTGACTGGTTTGGTTTGGGCAACAGGTAACATCTTTATGTTCATCTCAGCCGCTAACCCAGCCGTTGGGCAAACAATTGCCACAACGTTCTCACAACTTGGTATCATTGTTGCAACATTCGGTGGTATCTACTTGCTTGGTGAAAAGAAGTCAAGCTATCAAATGAAGATGATTATTGTCGGTACAATTCTTGTTGTCATCGGTGCAATCATCATCGGTAATATCAACCAATTTGCATAAGATACTTAAAAACCAGCTGCGTCTGGTTTTTTTTGATCACAAAAAAAGACTAGCGACATGTTGTCGTTAGTCTTTTGAGTGATTACTTTTCAACTTTTAGAATTTCAACTTCAATACTGTCACCACTTGGCAATGGCACAGCAACTTTGTCGCCAACCTTTTTACCAAGTAAGGCCACAGCCATAGCTGATTCGTTTGAAATCTTACCAGCAAGTGGATCTGATTCTGTTGACCCAACAATCGCATATGTTTCAGGTTCTTCGTCGGGTAATTCCTTGAAGGTTACTGTCTTACCGAGTGATACTTCATCAGAAGCCGTAGCATTTGGATCGATGATTTGAGCATTTTCAATCATCTTCTTCAAAGTTAAGATACGACCTTCAACGAAGGCTTGTTCATCTTTGGCAGATTGATATTCAGAGTTTTCAGACAAGTCACCGTATGAACGGGCGATTTGGATACGATTGGTAATTTCAGGACGTTGATTTGAGATGAGATCTTCCAATTCAGCTTGTAGCTTTTCACGACCCTCAGCTGTCATTGGAAATATTTTTTCTTCTGACATAAAAAATAATTCCTTTCAATTTTGCGACATTATCGCAAATAATAAGCAAAATGAGCATATCATGCAGGCTTTGAACTTGCAAGCTTTTTTTGCCGGGCAAATGAGAAAATAAGCCCAAGTAGTGCGACACTAGAAATGGCAACGCCTAGCCACCAAAGTGGCGGCGTATAGCGCCAAGTGACGATATGCCGACCAGGGGTTGTTTTAATGGCAATAAAGTAATCAGCCACTAGCGCGGGTTTAACGGGTTGACCATCAAGGGTAATGTGCCAACCTGGCGCTTTTGGAATGGTGGTCATGATTAAGGGTTGGTCGGCTGTTGTCGTGATAGTACCGGTTAATTGACGTGGACTAGATGCCGTGATGTGTAATGGTTGCTTGGCCAATGTGGCAGCTTGTTGCTGGAATAGGTTTTGATCAATATGGTATAAGGTCACGTTATTGAGCACTAAAAACTTCGTTTGTTTAAATCGAATAGTGACGGTTTGTGGTTGTGATTTAGCGTTAGCGGCGAGGTTAATCACAATCGTATGACGATAGGAGCTGAATTGTTTAATCACTTGACCATTGAGCAGCAAATCGAAATCTTTGATTTGCAGGCCGCTACCAATTGTTAGATAGTAACTGTCATTGGTTGTTGGCGTGAATTGCAAATCTAAGCTGGCAGGTCGCGTGGGATCTTTTTTGGTAATGACGGCGTCGGTAATGATCGTTGGTGGCGTCGTGATGTTATGGCCAATAACCTGATTAAAATTAGCAACTTGCAAAGGCGATGTTGTTGCCCCAGTCAAGTTTTGCCATAAATTGGCTTGGTTTTGCATTGGATTATTGGTGAGTAATTTTGTTGAAAGCGCTGCGTTGTTTGCTGCAAAGGCAACTGGCAGGGCGTAGGGATTTTGCCACACAGCGGTTGTCTGATTGCGCGCTTTTAGATGGTAAAAACTAGTATCTGGCCGGTGGCCAATCCGCAAGTTTTGTGGATCACCAGGTTGTCCTGGCGTTTGTGCACTCGGGGTAATGACGTATTTCATGCCTAACAAAGCATCCGATAATAGGCTACCGTTACTATAGTTGACGAAATTATCCCCATCCGGCTGACCAAAATAGCCAAAGAACGTTGGCGTTGATTTTGAGATGGATGAACTGAAATGGGCGCCACTATTATAGTTGAACATCATGGCATCCCCGCGCGTGCGTTGAAAGGTTTGGGCGACACGATACCAAGTTTTGTCTTGCTTTAGGGTTTTATCGGCGCCCTGTAGGGATTGAATGGCGCGTTGATATTCGGTATTTGTTAAATAAGAAAAATGATTAAGCGTTGCATAGACATTGACAGTGAGGCTGCCAAGGGTTACCAAAAATAAGAGGGGCAAGCGCAGACGGTCAGATGATTGGAAGAGCAATAGGGCTAGCGTGATTAAGAAGAGCCCGGCAAAAATGGCGATGGTGCGGTGGTTGATATAAGAAACGTGCTGATTTGACATCAGTGCGTAACTGACAATTGCCATCATGACAGCGAGGTATCCAACGACTGTGACGGCTTGCGGTTGCCAAGTTGGTTGCCATGAGAGCGCTGCAAGATAAATAATGAAAAAACTAATAATGAAACTAAACCGGTAAGGATACCACACAGGGTACTGGAACCCGTGAAAGAGTAACGTCAACGGCGCCCAGGTTGTGGCCACGATTAAGAAGACGATAATGATAAAACCGCCGACTTTCACGCGCCAGTGCCATAAGTTGGTTGTTAAAAAGGTAATAAAAGTAATCAACACGAAGGCTGAGACATAAAAGTTTGCTAAACCGGTCTGCATTTGATCAAAATCAAAGCTGCCAGGCATGAGTTTAAAAACAAGCTGTAGTGGATTGTTATCAAATCGCCAAGTCAGTGGTGAGTTATACTGCGATTTACCGATGCGTAATTGATAAATCGTGGGTAAGAGTAACCAGGCGCTTAGGGCACCAGCCGTTAAGCTCCCGTAAACAAAGCGTTTAAAAATTTGCCAGCGCGGCTGAACTTGTTGTGGCCAAGTGAGGCGCCAGAAAAAATAAAGGACAAGGAAAATAGCAATCATGTAACCAATATAGTAGTTACAAATAATGGTGGCGCCTAACAGTAGTGCATAACGCCACCAAGTGGCTTGTACAAATAGGCGTTCAAGCTGGAGAATAACCAGTGGCAACAAAATTGCTGCGTCCAGCCAAAGGAGATTTAAATCATTGGCCACAAACCAACCAGACAGGGCATAGTTGACGGCAAAAAGCGGCACGTAATAGCCTCGTTGTAGGTTTAAGCGCGCTAGCAAGTAGGCCATGGTGAGGCCAGCGGCGCCAAATTTCAGAACGGTGACGCCTAAAATGGCTGCCGGTAAGTTGATGTTGGGGACGACTAAAAAAATGAGATTAAAAGGGCTCATTAAACAATAAGCCCATTCACTAATCATATCGCCACCAAGGCCGTTACTAAATGAATAAAAGAAGCTGCTTGGATGGGCCAAAAAAGCCGTTTTAAAGGCAGCAAATTGGTCAATATATTGTTGTCCCAGATCAACCGTTAAGATGGAGTTCGTACCAAAAGGTGCCATCCCGCGATAAGCATAATAAGTCAGCATGATCACGGCCGGGAACCAAAAACTTAACGCGATTGGGGAAATAAAAAATCGTTTAATCGTCATATTACTAATATACCAAATTATCGGGATATTTTTAGCGCAAAAACTGGATTTGTGGTAATCTAGTTTAAGTAGTTTATTGTTAAATTGGGGATAAATATGCAACGAAATCCGTATTTAGAAGATCGGGATAAAAAAAATAGCGTCAGTGCTAACTTGCCAGTACGCTTAAATATATTATTAGGCATTGCGCTAACGTTGATGATTGCCTTAGTCATCCAGTTAGCGTTTTTAACGATTCAACAAGGGTCCTACTACCAAGGCGAAGTCAATCGTAGTGATGAAACGATTGAAAAAGGTAACGTTCCGCGTGGGATGTTTTACGATTCAACCGGCCGCGTGATTGTTGGTAATAAAGCACAAGCGGCGATTACCTTTACTCGTGGGACGTCCGTTACAGCAGCGAGTATGCGGCAAACTGCTATTAAGTTGAGCCGATTTTTAACGGTTGATACGCAACGTTTGAGTGAGCGTGCCAAAGCGGAATTTTACTTGGCTGATGACAAACAAAGTCAAAAGGTTGCCAAGCAAGTCACAAAGGCAAATGCTAAAAAAGGGGCAACCCTGACACCTGCTGAAGTGAATAATTTGATGGTTAATTACGTCCTCACCCATCATTTGACGGATGATGTGGATGATAACGCTGCGATGATTTTCCAACGGATGAGTGGGGCTTACACATTGTCGACCACCTTCATTAAAGAATCTGACGTGTCAAATCAGGAATTAGCCGAAATTGGTGAACGTCTGAGTGAGTTCCCAGGGGTTAAATTAGGTACGAGTTGGACGCGTCAATACCCAGAAGGGGATGCCTTTAAAGCGCTTGTTGGGACAGTGACGAATGAAGCAACTGGTTTGCCAGAAAACCGCTTGCATACTTTGCTAGCGCAAGGTTATTCACAAAATGAACCAGTAGGTAATTCAAGTCTTGAGATGGATTATGAATCGATCTTGAAAGGATCAGCCTCTCAGACGTTGGTCACGACAAATAGTGATGGCCAAGTGAAGTCGTCACAAGTTAAATATAATGGGCAAGCTGGGGATAACATTAAGCTGACAATTAATGCACGTTTCCAAAGTGAAGTCCAAAAGATTTTGGAAGATAACCTACCAGGCGGTGATGTGCAAGGTGCTTACGCCACAGTAATTAATCCCTATACTGGTGGGATTTACGCCATGGCCGGGGTTGATCGTGATGCCGCGACGGGTAAGAAAACAGCCAATCCCCTGGGGAACATTAATCGTGGAATTGTCATGGGATCGGTAGTGAAGCCAGCGGTGCTTGCAACGGCCTTCCAAAAAGGGGTTATCTCAGCGAACAACACGGTCTTAAATGACCAAGCCATTAAGATCGCTGGGACCCCAGAAATTACGTCTTACTGGAACCGTGGCGGAAAATCCATTCCAATTGATGCACAAACTGCGCTAGAACGATCATCCAACACGTACTTTGTGCAGTTGGGGATGAAGATTGGTGGCCAGACTTATAGTCCTGGCTCACCATTAGCGTTACATGCGGACGCTTTCCAGACGTTACGTAATGGGTTAGCTCAGTTTGGTCTAGGCACTAAGACTGGCATTGACATTACGGGGGAAACGGCCGGTTATCGTGGCCCAACTACCGGTGAAGCACGTGGTAAATATTTGTATGAGTCATTTGGACAATATGATACTTACACGACATTACAACTCGCCCGATATGTCGCAACGATTGCTAACGGCGGTTACTTAGTACAACCACATGTGGTTGGTTCAATTTTGCAAAGTCAGCCCAATAGTGATCGTGCCAAGACAGTTTGGACAGCGTCACCGATCGTTCAAGGCCAGGTTAATCTCTCACCAAGTGAGTGGTCAATCATCAAAGAAGGGATGAATCGTGTTGCCAATGGGTCGGATTCTTGGAACACGGGTGGTTCCGACATGCATAAATTAGTACCAAAAGTTTATGCTAAAACAGGAACAGCGGAAACTAAGACTAACGGCCATGATACGTTTACTGAATCGATGGTCGCTTATGTGCCCGGTCAGCCTTTTGCTGTTGCGATGGCCATTCCGGGGATGAACAATTACTTGGATGGTACGAACGGTAAAATATCAGCTAAAATCATTGATGCTTATTGGCAGTATGTTGAAGCGAAACCAGATGCAAAATAAAACACCTGAAAATAACTTTCAGGTGTTTTTTTATTGCTGTGAAATCGCAACGGATTGGGCGATATAAGTATCAGGGTGTAAAATAAGTTGCGTGATAAATTCGGCAACGCTTGTGCGGGTAATTGGGCCACCAACAATTTGTTCGTGGGGATCAGTTTGCACGTGAATGGTCTGCATGATGTTATCATCAAGTAGCTCATTAGGCCGAATAATCGTATAATCGAGTGCCGACGACATAATCCGTGCAACGGCAGCGGCTTGATCGCCCATATAGGTGTTTTCGTTATCGGTTGTGCCGAGTAGATTGGCCCAAAGATCACGCTTGTCATCGGGTAGTTCATTATGGACACCGATTGTGGCCACCCAAATTAAACGCTGCACACCGGCAGTGTGCATGGCATTAACCACACTATTTGCAGCTGATTTTTGGCGGCCTTCAGCACCAATATTGGCATAAACGATGTCCACATCCTTCATCGCTGTGACGAGGGCATCTTCGTTAACGGCATCTAAGGCTCGAATGTCATGATCCGGCCGTGCGTGAAGTGAGGTTAAGATCGTGTCGGTATTGGTATGGGCAAGCATCGGCACCACAAGTTTTGCGATTTGGCCATTGGCCCCTAAAATTAGTAGTTTTGTCATGATTTTATTTTAGCATGAAACGCCCAGAAGGGGTACAATGGTTATTAGTAATGGCAGCATGACAGTGTGCTATTTGATCGACAATACTGGATACCCGTCTCCTGGCAGCAGACGGGTGGGTGCAACTGATCATTGTTGAAAAGATGGGGGTCAACTAGTACGAACTGATCATGCCACCACGAACCGAAAAAAGTTATTTAAAGGAGCCATACTCATGGAAATTAATTTAGTTCTAGCACCTGAACAATCGCCAGCTACATTATTAGAGATGCAGGCTGCGCATCCTCAAAATTTCTTTTATTTGGGGAAAGTGTCGCAACTATCCGGCACGAATCTTTTGATTGTTGGTGAACCGGCATTAGTTCAGCAATTTAAGCGACCAATGCCTTTTAACAGTCGCGTCATTAATGGAGAATTGCACGGTAATTTTATCCATCAAATTGCGTTCCAAAGTAAGGAACATAATGATGAATTGATTGGTCAATTGGTGTCAGCCAATGCCATTTTGGCACAAAGTGCGGATGGTAAGTCTGAGTATATGTTATGGACTTTTTGGCCAAATCAAGAAGCACTTGTTGAATTTTTGGAAAGCGATACTTATAAGCAAATGCAACGGTTGATGCGCAATGCTTATACGACGACTTACGCCCATGTGCTGTCAGAAGATCATCTCTCATTGATGCATAAAAAAGATGATGACAACAATCAAACGCAAAGCGTTTAAAACCGTTGCTTGCAATCCCTAAATTTCTACGCTAAAATGATGTCATAACTAAATAACACGATCTGGGGTGCCGAGTTGGCTGAGAAATACCCATTGAACCTGATCGCGGTAATGCGCGCGAAGGGAGATTCATTGATGAAGACTAATAAGTGGGTTAAACCATACTTTTTATGACCGTCACCTGTTTTTCCTGTGCGAAAAAAGGTGACGGTTTTTTATTTTTCTCGATCAGCAGCCCCAGTTCAGCAGAGGAGACGATTGTGGCAACAACGACAACAGCAAGGCTTGGTTCTCGGCGAACCGTACGAAAAATGGTGTTAGCAGGCGTGCTAACAGCCTTATCATTTGCGACATCTAGCGTCGTGGTGCTCCCCAATATGGCACCGTTTCAACATTTTTTTAATGTCATCACAGCGGTGTTGTTAGGCCCTTGGTATGCGATTGCCGTGGCGTTTTTGACCGGCAGCTTGCGGATGATTTTAGCAGGACGTCCGATTTTGGCAATTGTTGGTGCGGTGATTGGTGCGGGCTTGGCCGGTTTTTTATATCGCTGGACTGGCAAGTATAGCGCGGCGGTGATTGGTGAAGTGATTGGGACTGGGGTGATTTCAGCGATAGTTGCCGTACCGCTGATGAATGTGCTATACCATGCTCATGTGCCAAGCCTTTTCTTCTATATCCCTTTCTTTATGCCGGCCGCAACCTTCGGGGCTGTGTTAGGTTACTTATTCTTAAAAGTGACCCAAAAAACTGGTTTGTTGGGTCGTTTAATGGATCGTTTCTAAACAAAATGAACGAGGTTAATCATGGATTTAAAAACTTTAAAAACAACATCGCCTTTAGTATTTAACTATGCTAACTATGTAACACCCCAATTTGTGGCTAACGTTGTCAATGTGGTTGGGGGCTCACCAATTATGGCCCGCGAAATTGCTGAATTTCCAGATTTAGTGGGCGTCAGTGATGCCGTGGTGATTAATACAGGCACTTGGCGTCGGGCGGAATTACTGGAAACCATTAAATTAGCGCAATTGGCTAACCAAGCTAAAAAAGTTGTAGTCTTGGACCCAGTGGCGGTTGGGATACCATCGCGTAGTGTGCCTGTTAAAGCGGTGATGGCAGATGCCAAAATTGATATTATTCGCGGTAATGCAGCGGAAATTGCCTGGTTTGCCGGCATTGATTTTGCCAGTCATGGCATTGATGCTACTGGTGAGGGGGATTTGCTCATGATTGCACAGCAGGCTGCCAAGAAAACTGGTGCTATTATTGCGATGAGTGGCGCCACGGATGTGGTGAGTGATGGGATGACAACGCAAACGATTGCCGTCGATGTCCCGTTATTGGCCACAAATGTGGGAACGGGCGATGCGCTGTCTGCTTTGATTGGTGCTTTTAACGGCGATGAAGTTTCAGTCACCAATACGGTGCGGGCCATGGCGATGATGAAATTAGCTGGTGTACAGGCTGCAAAAAAAGTTACGACTCCTGGTTATTTTGCCAATCAGATTTTAGATGAACTCTACTTATTAACAGCAGAAGCATTAGAAACATTTATGGCACAAGAGGTAAAAAATGGTTAATGAAACCCCACAAGTCATGACAATTGCAGGCACTGATTCTAGCGGTGGCGCGGGTATGACCGCTGATTTAAAGACATTTGCGGCCCACGGCATTTATGGTGCGAATGTTGTCGTATCCGTGACTGCTCAAAATACATTGGGTGTCCAACACGTGCACATGCTACCCCCTGACATGGTGATGGCGCAACTCCAATCGGTAGCAGACGATTTGGCAATTCGCGCGGTAAAAACAGGGATGCTCGGTGATGCAGCCACGGTTAAAACAGTCGCACAAGGACTGCAGCAATTTAATTTTGGGCCATTAATTTTAGATCCCGTGATGGTGGCTAAAGGTGGTGCCCAGTTACTGTCGGATGAAGCTGTGGCATCTGTACGGACGACATTGATGCCGTTAGCCACGTTAATTACCCCAAATATTCCTGAAGCTGAGGTCTTAACCTGTCGCACAATTCAATCGCCGAGTGATATTATGGCAGCAGCTGACAGGTTGCACAGTTTTGGGACGAAAAATATTTTAATCAAAGGTGGCCATGGCAATGCGCGCGTGGTGACAGATTATGTGCGCTTAGAAAATGGCGAACATTTTTGGTTACAAACAACACGATTTGATACGCCTAGAACCCATGGTACTGGCGATACAATTTCAGCAGCAATTACTGCCCAACTAGGGTTGGGCGTAACGCTGAAAACAGCGATTATGCATGCCAAAGCGTATGTCGATGCCACAATTCGCGATGGTATTGCGGTCGGTCATGGGCATGGGCCATTGAACCATTTTCCAAAAGTGACGCCTGAAAATCAGCCAGAGGTGTACGATGAAATTTGATCCAGCAGTATTAGCACGCTATTTTGTCTGTGGCACACAAGACGTGGTCAATGAGACAGTTTTTTTTGATGTGTTGACCCAAGCACTACAGTCAGGCATTACGCTGTTTCAATATCGGGAAAAAGGGCCCGGTGCTTTGACGGGGAAGGATAAATTACGGGTGGCACAGCAGGTACGTGATTTAACCCAGCAATACGATGTGCCGTTAATCATCGATGATGATGTGGCTTTGGCGCATGCCGTTCATGCGGATGGGGTGCATTTTGGTCAGGGAGATGGCGAACCAGCCGAAAATATCCAAACTGCCGGTAATCTTGTGGTTGGTATTTCGGTATCCAATCAGCAAGAATATGCCCGAATTGCGCACCTAGCCGGTATTGATCATATCGGAGTTGGGCCGGTTTATCCAACAACTAGTAAGGCTGATGCGAAACTGGCTATTGGCGTTACGGGATTACAGACATTAGTGGCGACAAGTCAATGGCCGAGTGTGGCCATTGGTGGGATTCAAACAGATAATTTAGCGGCTGTCTTAGCCACTGGTGTTGATGGTGCGGCAGTAATTAGTATGATTAGTCAGAGCCAAAATCTTGCAGCAACACTGGCGTTTTGGCAACAAATCACCACAAAAAAAGAGCCATAAGGCTCTTTTTTTAAACGAATTGTTCTGATAGTTGCAGGAATTCATCGATATCTTGTTGAATTAAGTCAGCACCCGCTTGCCAGAAGTCAGGTTGTGTCAAATCAACGCCGAGATGCTTTTTGGCAAGTTCTTCAGCTGTCATATTAGCTGTGTCCCGTAGCAATGCGATGTATTTATCTTCAAAGTTAGCCCCATCTTGTTGGGCACGTGCGTAAATACCCGCTGAGAAGAGATAGCCGAAGGTATAAGGGAAGTTGTAGAATGGCACAGAATCAATGAAGAAGTGGAGTTTTGATGACCAGAAGTGAGGATGGCGGACATCTAACATACCATCAAAAGCAGCCTCTTGCGCAGCATCCATCAATTCGTTCAAACGTTGTGGCGTCACAACCCCGTTTTGACGTTCGGTATAAAAAGCATCTTCAAATAGGAAGCGGGCATGGATATTTAAAAACATCGCAATCGGATTGGTCATTTTAGCATCTAACAGTACCAGCTTTTCAGCATCAGACTTTGCACCGCGAACATTGGCATCATTGACAATGAGTTCAGCGAACGTAGATGCCGTTTCGGCCACGTTCATGGCATAGGCATCACGCCAAAGTGGTAGGTCAACAAGTTGTGCCGAGTGGAAGGCATGTCCCAACTCATGGGCAATCGTTGCGGCATCATTAACAGAACCCGTATATGTTAAGAAAATACGTGATTCATGTAAGTCCGGCACAGATTCCATGTAACCGCCAGGCTGTTTGCCTGGTCGGTTTTCCGCTTCAATCCAACGCTTCTCAAAAGCCATTTTGGCAAAATCAGCCATTTTAGGTGAGAATTGTCCGAATTGTTCAATAATGAAAGCTGCGGCATCATCATAAGACACATCGGTTGGTTGGTAATCACCAACATGCGTTAAGGGCGCAACTTGGTCTTGCCAGCCGAGCTTTTCAAGACCCAAAAGTTGCTTCTTTCGTTCAAAGTAGGGTTTAAACATCGCCTTGTTGTCATCTACGACGGCCCACATCGCATCCAAAGTGGCTTGTGACATGCGGTTCATTTCGAGTGGTTGTTCAAGATGTGACTGGTAACCATGAGCTTTTTGGTTCGTTAAACGGAAACCGGCTAAATGATTGAGCGTATCAGCGGTGAGATTTTCGGCACTGGCCCACATTTTTTCGTAGCTCGCCATAATGTTGGCACGTGTTTCGTTGTTAGGCTCACCATCTAACATGTTCAAAGCTTGACCAGCAGAAATCTGTCGCTTTTGGCCATCTTCGGCATCCGTATAAGTTAGGGATAGACCAGCAGAAATCGTATCATAATGTTGGGACCAAGCTTGTTGTCCATCTAAATCAAATTGATTAATTAAGGCCTCGGTGTGATCATCTAGTAAGCGCTTGGCATCGGTGCGTAGCTCGGTGAGGTAGAATTGAATGGGACGCAAACGTTCGGTTGCGAGAGCGGCTGCAAATTCAGTGTCATCAAGTTGTAATAGCAGTTTTTTAAATTGATTCATGGGTGCCGCGAAAGCGACAAAGAGTTGCCCAAGTTTGTCAAAGTGAGGGCCGTAGGCACTGTTACCGTAATCAACTGATGCCCAACCATTAATAAAAATACTAATCGTCCCTAAACCAGCACCGATTTTTTGTGCTAAATCAGACAAGTCAGCAATTGTCTCGGCAGATGGTTGGGCTTGAGCGACTTGTTGTGCAAAAATTTGAATATCTTGCGCAACAGTTTGGTACTTATTTGCCAGTTCTGGAGACGTAATGCCGCCGGGATAAATGCTGTCTAAATCCCATGTCTGTGAATACACCATGTGAATACCTCTTTTATGATTTTCTTTCAAGTATACCATTTTATCATTTAAACATTGCAACATGATGAAGAAATTATCATGAAATGACGTGAAAATAATAGAAAAATTGTTTGCGGGGATGTCAGCGGTAGTGTAAAATTGTTGTTTTAAGGGGTAAACAACTATGCAAAACTTAGTCAAATGGCTACTCGGCTTTGCATTGGTGATGATTGTGATTTTGGTAGTCGCCGGACAATATTTTTTCCACGTCGCCCAAGTGCGAGATCCAAAATCGAATCAGCCGGATGCATTACGTCAAAAAGATGATCCACTGTATCGCTATGAACATGATTTTTTAGCACGTGACAAGCAAGTTTGGTATGAAACGACTGCTGATGGGCTTAAGCTTGATGCTTGGTATGTGCTAGCGGCGCAAAAAACCAATAAAACGGCCATTTTGGCACATGGTTGGCATAATAATAAAACGACCATGGCGATTTATGGTGAGTTATTCCATGAATTAGGTTATAACGTGTTAATTCCAGATAACCGCGCGCACGGGCAATCACAAGGTAAAATCATTGGCTATGGCTGGCTAGATCGGCGTGATTATATTCAATGGTTGAACCAAATCATTGCCCGTAATGGCCAGGATTCAGATATTGTCATGTATGGGATGAGCATGGGTGCAGCCACGGTCCTATCCACTTCTGGTGAGGCTGACTTGCCTAAGCAAGTCAAGGCCGTGATTGCTGATTCGTCGTACACGAGTTTACTTGAAGAAATCAAACATGAAGCCGGCGAAATGTATCATTTACCGTGGTTCCCGCTGGTGAATGTGGTTTCCGGTATTTCTAAGTTACGAGCTGGTTACTTTTATGCAGAGGCGAGTCCGCTTAAGCAAGTAGCTAAAAGCAAGACGCCGACGTTCCTGATTCATGGCGACGCGGATACGTTTGTCCCAACTAAAATGGTCTATCCATTGTACGAGGCCCTCAAGGTACCGAAAGCACTATGGGTCACGTCTGGTTCAAAGCACGTGCAAAGTTTCCACGATCACCCACAGGCCTATCGTGATAAGATTCAAGCCTTCTTAGCTCAGTATGATCAATAATTTAAAAAACATCAGTCTATCGCCGATAGACTGGTGTTTTTTATCAAAGAGCTTAATGAACATGATATAATAATGGAGATTAAATGAGGAAATAATGATGATGTGATATCATCATAAAAGCAACAAATAAGTTTACAAAGGATAAAATCAGCATGTCAGAAGTGGTTGATCAAGCGCCAATAGCTAAGCAGTGGCGGCGTGTCGTGGTTAAAGTGGGCACGAGTAGTATTGTCGATGCGGCCGGTGAAATTAAATATCCTGTTATTAACCGGTTAGCTCAGACCTTAACGCAACTGGAACAAACCGGATATGAGGTGATTTTAGTTACGTCTGGTGCCATTGGCGTGGCGCTCAAACAAATGCATCAAACAAAACGCCCAACAGAAATTCCAGCCCAGCAGGCCTTAGCCGCGATTGGCCAAAGTTATTTGATGGCGATTTATAATCAAAGTTTTGCGTTTTATCAGCAACACGTGGGTCAAGTCCTGTTGACTTATGATGTGTTTCATAACAAGCAAATGTTACGCCATACCATCGATGCCATTGCGGCCATGTTGCAGCAGCGTGTGATTCCAATTATTAACGAAAATGATGTGATCGCTGTCGATGAATTGGATCATCAACATTCATTTGGCGATAATGACCGCCTTGCCGCCATGGTAACGCATGAGACGAATGCTGATGCGCTGATTGTCTTAAGTGATATCGATGCGCTGTATACCGCTAATCCGCACGTTGACCCAACAGCACAACCCATTCCGTTGGTAACTGCGGTGACGGATAGTCTACGCGCCGGTGCACGGGGATCGTCAACGCTTGGGACAGGTGGGATGGCTACTAAGTTAGTGGCAGCCGATTACTTGTTGCAACATGGGCGACAAATGGTACTGATTAATGGTGAAAATCCGGCCACAATTTTAGAAGTCTTAGCGGGCGAGCCAGTTGGCACATTGTTTAAGGGAGAGTAAATGACATGGCATTAAGTGTACAAGAAATGGGGCAACGGGCCAAAAAGGCCACAGCACAAGTTGCGGGGTTGTCTTTGGCGACCCGAAACACCTTACTTAAAAATATGGGTGCCGCCTTGTTGATGCGCCAAGACGAAATTATCGCAGCTAACCAACAAGATTTGGTCGCGTATGGGGCGAGTTTGAGTCGGCCAATGCAAAAGCGACTAACACTGGATTCAGATGCCTTAACGGCGATTGCTGAATCGTTGGCTGCTGTCGCGACCTTGCCAGATCCGCTCGCTGGTCCTTATGACACATGGGAAAATCATGCGGGTTTGAAGATTGTGAAAAAAATTGTGCCGTTGGGCGTGGTGGCGATGATTTATGAAGCACGGCCCAATGTCACCGTGGATGCAGCTGCCTTAGCTTTGAAGTCGGGTAATGCCGTCATTTTGCGTGGTGGTAAAGAAGCGATTCACAGTAACACAGTGCTCGCCACGATTTTACGGGATGTGCTGATTGATCAGAACTTAAACCCAGATATTATCCAACTTATCACAGATACGACCCACGAATCAGTTAACACGCTACTACATATGCGTGAGGCCATTGACGTTTTGATTCCACGGGGCTCAGCCGCCTTCATTGATTATGTGGTGGCCAATGCGACCGTCCCTGTGATTGAAACCGGTGCGGGGAACACGCATATTTTTGTGGATGCCTCTGCTGATCAAGCCGCTGCTTTACGGATTATTCATAATGCGAAAACGCAAAAACCAGCCGTTTGTAACGCGGCTGAAAAACTATTAATCCATGAAGCGATTGCTCAAGAATTTTTACCAAAAATTGCGGATGCATTAATTGCCGCACGGGTGGCGTTGCGCGGTGATCAAGCCAGTTTGGGGATTGATGGCCGCCTTACCCCAGCCAGTGACGCTGACTGGGATACGGAATATAATGATTTGGTGATGGGCATTAAGATTGTGCCGGACGTCACGGCGGCGATTGATTGGATAAACACGCATACGACGCATCATTCAGAGACCATCATTAGCCAAGACCCTGATAACATTGCGGCGTTTATGAACCAAGTCGATGCGGCAGTGGTTTATCAAAACGCTTCTAGTCGCTTCACTGATGGGTTTGAATTTGGTTTTGGGGCAGAGATTGGGATTTCAACGCAGAAGTTGCATGCGCGGGGACCAATGGGGTTGCCAGCCTTGACGACAATCAAATACGAAGTCTTTGGCGATGGCCAAATTCGGGCATAAAAAAGTGTTGCAGGATGACTGCAACACTTTTTTTGTTTAAGCTAATACCTTGAGCATGAGTTGTTGGAAATCAGTGACAAAACGATCGGTATCCACCAGAATGGCGGCTTTAGTTGTGGTTGGTTCTAAGAGTTTCTCTTTATCACCAATTGTACGACCATAATCACCGCTTTCACGATCATACGTCACGTGCATGGCTAAAGGCATCGTTGTCACATAAGATGGGTCAATCCCAACAGCGACTGCCAATGGGTCGTGTAAGGCAGCGCCTTTCTTGTCGATGTCAAGATTGTAATAGGCATCAATATAGAAATCCACTAAATCAGCATATTTTGTGGCAGCGACCGTGCCCAAAGCGCGCCAAGCGGCTGTTTCTTTTTTGGTGAGTAACGTCCGCAATGTCACATCAAGGCCGACCATCGTCAAATTCTTTTGGTGCGTGAAGGCATAATCAGCGTCTTCTGGGTCTTGATGAATGTTGGCTTCGGTAAATGGTGTCACATTGCCCGGCACGGTCAAGGCACCACCCATTAAGGTCGTGTTGCCAATGAGTTGGGCCACTTCAGGGTCTTTTTTGATAGCTGTGGCTAAGTTGGTCAATGGGCCAGTTGGGATAAAGATCAAGTCATCACCGTATTGGTGTGCTGCTTCAATCAAAAAGTCGACGCCAGATTGAGCCTCAACAGCGCGTGGCGCCGTAGCTAAGGCCACTTCACCGACACCATTTTTACCATGAATTAGTTGTGAAATTTCCATGACGTCAAAATGATCAGTCGTTGATGAGTGGCTTTCGCCGAGGAAAACGGGGACATCATCTGCACCGAGGAGATGTAGTAAGTTTAATGAATTTTGGGCGGCTGTTGTCACCAACGTGTTACCGTAACTTGAAATAATACCAATCAAGTCAACGTTAGGATCGCCTACGGCATAAGCGAGTGCTAAAGCATCATCGATACCTGTATCCAAATCGAGGATCATTTTCTTTTGAGCCATAATCGTGTTGTGCGCAGGCAGCTGGTGACCTGTGAGCACATTTCCTCCAATAAAATTGATACCTTTATTATACGCACTCTGAAGAAATTTTGCGTGCCATGACGTATTTTGCGTATAATAAACTTTAAATACATTAGCGTTGAAAGGATGTGCGGGTCAAGCGCACAGTTTAAACAAATGACACAAGAACCATACGATATTGCCATTATTGGCGGTGGCCCAGTGGGCATGTTTGCAGCGTTTTATGCCAGTTTGCGTGATACCAAGGTTGTTTTGATTGAAAGTTTGGCTATGCTAGGCGGTCAGGTTATGTCCTTATATCCTGAAAAACGTATTCTTGATGTGGCGGGCTTTCCAGGTGTGAAAGGGGCAGACTTTATTGCAGCCTTAGACCAGCAGTTAGGCATGTTTCCCGTCGATGTGAAGTTAAATACGACGGTGACCAATGTTGAACAGGCAACCGATTTATTTCATTTGGCGACGAGTCAAGGGGAAACCATTCAAGCAAAAACGGTGATTATCACGACCGGAAAAGGCGCCTTTGAACCACGGAAAATGCAAGTTGATGGCGTGGATGAACTGGTGGGCCAAGGGGTGCATTATTTTGTGACTGATCCACAGATATTTAAGAATCACGACATCGCTATCGCCGGTGGTGGCGACTCAGCGGTTGATATGGCGGTTATGTTAAATGATGTCGCCGCCTCAACGCGTTTGATTCACCGCCGAGAAACTTTTCGTGCGATGGAACAAAGTGTTAACGCGTTGAACGCCTCGGACGTTATCCAAGAAACACCCCAAAAAATCGTGGCGATTGAGAAGTTGGCAAATGGGCAATTACAGTTGACATTAGCGCATGTGAAAGACGACCAAAAACCCCATGTTATCCGGGTTGATGATTTGATGATTAACTATGGGTTTATTTCGGAACGTCAAACAATTGAAAGTTGGACGATACAACCTGCATTAGCTGGGAACGGTTTTGCGGTTGATCAGGAAATGCGAACCAGGATTCCTGGCGTTTTTGCAATTGGGGATGCCAACCACTATGTCGGGAAAGCCGATTTAATTGCGGTCGGGTTTGGTGAGGCACCAAACGCCGTTAATGCGGCTATTCGTTACTTTGATCCCCATCGTGGTGGCCCCGTACATTCCAGTTCTTTGACATTAAAAACGGATGATTGAGGTCACGCGCCAAAATAAAAAGCAGCCACACTTGGCTGCTTTTTATTTCACATGATTTTGGATCGTAACTTTACCAGTTTGATAATCAATCGTGATCCCAGGTTGGACGTTGAAAATCCAGTAATTTAAGTTTAACGTTTTCCCGTTATCTTGCACAGATTTGGCCATATAATGGACACCACGCGCAATCCGTTCAGTGCCAACATACAAGGGGGTAACTTGTCCACGAATCGTGATGTTGGGGTGTTGATTAATGGCTTGACGGATATCATCTTCCGGTACGAGCTGACCTGGATAAGCATTTTGAACACGTGTACCGGCAATCATGTTTTCCGTCACCATGGTTGGAATCCCAAAAAATTGGTAGCCGACAAGATGAGACTTGTTCCATAATGCTTGTTTGCCTTTGCCAAGTTTGACGTTTGGATTGCTGTGGTAGCCACCGACCCATTTCGTGCCATCAAAACGATCGTTGATGAACCAACCAGAGGGCCTGACTTGATAATCAATCGTGTCTGGTCGTGGCGTTACCTTATTAATAGCGTCACGACTGGCCAAAAAGTTGGCTTGTTGGGTCCGACCCAGTGCGTCTAATGGTGATAGACTCAAACCATCCACTGGACGTAGTTTAGAGCCATGTGAGGGAAAGGTTTCCTGCATCTCGGCGGGGGTAAAAGTGGCCTTATTTTGATTCACATGGACAAGGTCACCATCCAGCGTGCCATCCCATTGCAAGTTCAGCAAGGCTTGGTTGTCGGGTGCTGAAACTGTCGCATATTTGGATTGTTGGGTTGTGGGGGCTGGGTGTTGGGTTTGATTATTTTGCCAGAGATAAAAACCAATCAGCAGTAATAAGATGACTGATCCAATCAACTGTTGTTTAGGGTACGGGTTTTGTCGTCGCGTTGTGCGTTTTCTAGCCATGATTATTCTCCATTTTGAAGCTCATAACAGCATATCATTTTTCGACAAAAATGAAAAACAGTGTGGCAAACATCAACTGCACTAAAAAGTCATGGCGTTTAAGAAGCGTTGAATCCGCGGATCTTGTGCTTGGAAAAAACCGGCTGATGGGCCATCATAACCTATTTTACCATCTTCCATGAAAATGATTTTATCGGCAACGGCTTGTGCAAATGCTAAATTATGGGTGACAATCACCATGGATTTCTTTTGATTAGCAAGATCGCGTAAGACACGTAAGACTTGGGCTTCTAACTCAGGGTCCAACGCACTGGTCGGTTCGTCAAGGAGCAGATAATCGGGCTGCATGGCCAAGGCACGGAGAATGGCGACGCGTTGTTGTTGCCCACCAGATAGTTGATACGGATAGCGAGGAGCGAGGTCGGCCATATCAAATTGGGTCAACAGATTGGTGGCTTGCGCAGTCGCTTGATCGGCTGGGATACCCTTGACTTTAATCGGACCTTGGGTGAGGTTTTTAAGTACCGTTAAGTGAGTAAACAAAGCTTTTTCCTGGAAAACCATGCCAAAATGCTGCCGAACGGCTAATAATTTTGGTGCGGTTAGTGGCTGACTCAAATCAAGCGTCTGTTCGTCAATGGTTAAAGTACCAGACGTTGGTTGCGCTAATAGATTCAAAGTGCGCAGTAACGTTGATTTACCCGAGCCGGATGGGCCAAGAATGACGGTTGTTTGTTCAGCGGGAAAAGTTGTGGATACTTGATCTAAGGCGCGGCGGTCGCCATATTGTTGGACTAAATTTTTGACAGTAATCATTGAGCAAACCTCGAGGTATAGCGTTCTAACTGATGTTGGGCAAGCGATAAAATGGTGGTGAAGACAGCGTAAACAAATGCAGCTAAAATGTACATAGTCAAAATTTGATAATTTTCAGCAGCAATTTGTTGACTGAGGTAAAACATTTCCACAATGGTAATTACGCTGGCGAGTGAGGTATCTTTTAACAAACCAATTAAAGCATTGCTTAACGGCGGGATTGAGATCCGCGCTGCTTGTGGCAAAATGACATCCGCAAAGACTTGCCAGCGATTCATCCCTAATGATTCAGCCGCTTCAATTTGGACGCGCGGGACCGACGAAATCGCGGCACGGACACTTTCCGAAGCATAGGCCCCTGTATTAAGGGAGAAAACGGTAATTGCTGATAGCCAAGCGTTGGCAAAGAGTGTCACATGCGCGCTGGGGAGACCATAAAACACAATAAACAATTGCACAATCATGGGTGTTGACCGGAAAAGCCACACGTAAAAGCCGGCAATGGCTTTAAGTCCTCGCAGTAGCAGTCGCGGAATCGGCGCTGCGGGTAACTTGGCTAAACGAATGAGCGCCGTGATGACGGCAAATACAAGTGCTAAAGCAAATGATATGACGGTCAGTGGTAATGTATAAATTAATGCGGCCCGAAAAAGTTGGGGCAGATATTGGCCGGCGAGGGGGATAAAATCAGACATGGGTAGCGTTCCTTTTAGCGACGATATGGTTCAATTAACGTTTGAGCCGTGAACCGGTTGGTTTATGGCTGGGTGAGATCAGTATTGAAGTATTTAAGTGACAATTTTTTGAGTGTGCCATCAGCTTCTAAGTCTTTTAAGGCGTTATTAATGGCCTTTTGAAGGGCTGTATTTTGTTTGTTAAGCAGTGGTGCGGCTGGGGTTGCGGGACTTTCTTGACTTAAATCAACGGCGGTTGTGGCAGCGTCAGGATTGGCCTTTTTCCATGTGGCATAAGCACCTAAGTCATTGAGCGCACCGTCAGCGCGCTTGGTTGTCACTAAATTCATGGCTTCAGTCATGCCAGGGACAGCAACGATGTCAGCGCCGCTTTTTTTAGCCAGGGCACCAAAGTTCGAAGTGGTTGATTGCGCCATCTTTTTACCTTTAAGATCCGCTAACGTGTTGAGATGGGTTTCATCGGTACGCTTGATGAGGACCGTTTTAGCATATAGATATGGTGTGGCAAATAAGTAAGCTTTTTGGCGTTCTGGTGTGATCCCGACATCGTTGAAAACGACATCGTAACGCTTAGCACCAAGGCCTGCAATGAGCGAATCCCACTTTGTTTGGACGTATTTGGGTTTCAAACCGAGTTTTTTGGCAATGGCAGTTGATAAGTCCACTTCAAAACCGGTCAATTGCCCATTTTGACGGTAAGAAAATGGCGCAAAAGTCCCTTCTAACCCAATAGTTAACGTGCCAGGGGTGATCGTTTGTGAGGCTTCTTTTGGCCGGGCTTGGTGTTGGGTAAGGCCGATAGCTAAACCGGCTACAACAACGAGGCTGGCGACGATGATGATGATTTTTTTCATTTTGCTTCTCCTGTGGGCAAATAAAAAGCGCCAACTAGTGAAATACCTAGTTGGCGCTGCGTTAGTCCGTATGATAGTTTGATCAAATGTATGTCAAAATACCGGTGCTAAACAAAGCGCCGGTATGAGCAATATTCAGTTGCTGCGATTAACTTTAACATAACATCCTCCAAAACAACTTCATTCTAGCGATGATTCAAGCACTTGTCAATGTTTTTACTTCGTCAGTTCCCATTCAGCCTTGAACTGGTCTAAGAAGTCTAACATGAATTGATGCCGGGTTTCGGCTATTTGACGGGCTGTGTCGGTGTTGAGATGCGCTTTAATGTGCAATAGTTTTTCGTAAAAATGATTGATTGTTGTGCCGTCAGTTTGCCGATACTGAGTCTTGTCATGAATCGTACGTGGGGGAATGGCTGGATCGTAGAGCACGCGGTTTTTCACAGCACCATAGGTTATGGTGCGGGCAATCGCAATGGCGCCAATAGCTTCAAGGCGGTCGGCATCTTGAACGATTTGGCCGTTAATGTCTAGTGGGGCGGCTTTCCCATCAAGATGCTTGGACCAAGACATATTGTCAATAATATGAAAAATTTGCGCCTGAGTGTCTGGCGATACGGCAATGGTCGTTAAAAAATCAGCCAAGGCGTTTTTGGCTGCGGCCACCTCGGTGGGTGTATCAAATAATTTATCATCGTAGACATCATGCAATAAAGCAGCGGCTTGGACGATAAACGGGTCTGCAGTGGGTTCCTGAGCTAAAATTGTATTGGCTAAGGCAACCACGCGCTCAATGTGGTCAACACTATGGCCGGATTGATCAGCAGCTAGGGCTTGCTGCATATAATGAGTAATTTGGGTGAGTTGCGACATAAAATAGCCTCCTGTTTAACCGAGCGGTTATCCCTTTACTTTAGCATTTTGGCTAGGATTTGCATAGCTAAACCAACGGTAGCGCCTGTCGGAAAACAACCTTAAAAAACTATGAAATACGGTTAAAATTCGTTATAATTAGCATAGTAGAGACTGCCTCATATGGCGCAAGTCACGTGACAAAACACGCGAATTAGAAAGAGAGACTCATATGTCAGAACCAAATAACGTCTTGTTTAACACAGCTAATCTCACCGATTCAGCTGTCATTTACGACAAGTTTTCCAAAGCGGAACAACAATTTTCCGTGAAGAAAGATCAAACTTTTTATATCACCACGCCGATTTACTACCCATCTGGGAAGTTACAATTAGGTAATACTTATACGACCGTGTTAGCTGATGCCGCCGCACGTTACCACCGTTTGCTTGGTGAAGACGTGTTTTTCTTGACTGGGACTGACGAACATGGTCTTAAGATCCAACAAAAAGCGAAAGCAGCCGGTGTATCCGAAATCGCCTATTTGGATGGTATGGCCGAACAGATTAAAGCACTCTGGGAATTGATGGACATTTCCTATGACGACTTTATTCGGACAACAGAACCACGTCATGAAAAAGCGGTGCAAAAAATCTTTACGACATTGCTTGAAAAGGGTGATATTTACAAAGGTGAGTATGAAGGTTGGTATTCTGTTTCCGACGAAGAATACTTTACTGAATCACAATTAGCAGAAGTTTATCGTGATGAAAATGGTCAGGTAACAGGCGGGAAAGCCCCTTCTGGTCACGAAGTTGAATTAGTCAAGGAAGAAGCGTACTTCTTCAAGATGAGCAAGTATGCAGATTGGTTGCTTGATTATTACAAGACGCACCCAGAATTCATCCAACCAGAAGCACGGATGAATGAAATGATTAACAATTTCATTGCGCCTGGTTTGGAAGACTTGGCGGTGACGCGGACATCATTTGACTGGGGTATTCCTGTACCAGGGGATGAAAAGCACGTCATCTATGTGTGGATTGATGCCTTGTCAAACTATATTACGGCTTTGGGTTACGATACTGACGATACGGCGCTGTTTGATAAGTTCTGGCCAGCCAATGTGCAATTGGTGGGTAAGGAAATTGTTCGCTTCCATACGATTTATTGGCCAATTATGTTACACGCCTTGGGCATTGATTTGCCAAAGACCATTATCGGCCACGGTTGGTTAGTCATGAAAGATGGCAAGATGTCAAAGTCAAAGGGAAATGTCATTTACCCTGAAGTGCTTGAAGAACGTTATGGCTTGGATGCCGTACGTTACTACTTACTACGCGCGATGCCATTTGGTAATGATGGGGTCTTTACACCAGAAGACTTTGTTGCCCGTGTGAACTTTGACTTGGCCAATGATTTGGGGAACTTGCTCAATCGCACAGTGGCCATGATTAATAAGTATGAAAACGGGATTGTGCCAGAATTGCATACTGGTAAGACCGACTTCGACGAAGGTTTGGTTCAAACAATTGAAGCAGCGATTGTTGATTACAACAAGCATTTCCAAGCCATGCGAACAGCTGATGCCTTAGAAAGTGTTTGGACAATTATTCGCCGTGCTAATAAGTACATCGATGAAACACAACCATGGGTTTTGGCAAAGGATGAGACACAAAAGGCTGTGTTATCAAATGTGATGGCGCATTTGGCTGGGGCCTTACGTGTGGCAGCTGTCTTGTTGCAACCGGTTTTGACGCAAGCGCCAAAGAAAATCTATGAACAGTTAGGCTTTGACTACCCTGAAAACGGTGTGAAAATTGCTGGCTTGACTTTTGGTAAGTTACCAACGGGTGGCCCAGTGGTGAAGAAGGGTGAGCCAATTTTCCCACGTCAAGATGTTGACGCTGAAGTAGCCTTTATTTCAGGCCTGGTGTCAAAAGACACCAAGGGTAAGGGCCGTGCTGCCAAGGAAGCAGCTAAGAAGGCAGCTGCTGAAGCCGAAGCAGCCGCAGAACCAGCCCGTGAATTGATTACTTATGATGATTTTGCGAAAGTCGAAATTTTGGCAGCTAAAATTACGGCTGGTGAAATCGTTGAAAAATCTGACAAATTGTTGAAGTTCACGCTCGATGATGGCTCAGGTAAGCCACGTCAAATTTTGTCAGGTATTCGCAAGTGGTATGCTGATCCAGCTGTATTGGTTGGGAAAACAGTTGCGATTGTGGCGAACATGAAACCACGTAAGATGGCAGGTGAAGTTTCTGAAGGCATGATTTTGTCAGCGGAGAAAAACGACATTGTCACGGTAACAATCTTGCCAGACACAATTGAACCTGGTTCAGGGATCGAATAATTGGTCTGCACAGTCGCTGACCGTGCGCAATTTTGTTTTGTGGCGGCCATTTTTCAGTGAAGCGCTCACATTAATGTACATTTATTCACAACCACTCACGCGATTAGCAGGTGAGTGGTTGTTTTTTTGATAAAGGATGTTAGCTATCGGTAACCGGATTTTATACATAAAATTTGTGATTTTATGAGCGAATACAAGTGCTTCTATTCGCTCATAAACCAACTTTGTGCTATAATATTGGTGTTGACATAAGTCAAAAATTTTTGGAGGATCTAAACACATGACTGTTAAGATTGGTATTAACGGATTTGGACGTATTGGCCGTTTGGCTTTCCGTCGTATTCTTGAGTTGTCAGACACAGCTTCAGACATCGAAGTTGTTGCGATTAACGATTTGACTTCACCAGAAATGTTGGCATACTTGTTGAAGTATGACTCAATTCATGGTGTATTGAAGGCTGATGTTTCATCTGATGAAACTGGTATTATCGTTAACGGTAAGCACTACACAGTTTACGCAGAACGCAACGCAGCTGACTTGAAGTGGGTTGAAAACGATGGCGTTGAATATGTATTGGAAGCTACTGGTTTCTATACTTCAGCCGAAAAGTCACAAGCTCACTTGGATGCCGGTGCCAAGAAGGTTTTGATTTCAGCACCAGCTGGTAAGATTCCTACAGTTGTTTACGGTGTTAACCAAGACATCTTGAAGCCAGAAGACACAATCGTTTCTGCTGGTTCATGCACAACGCAATCATTGGCACCTATGGCAAATGCTTTGTCAAAGGAATTCGGTGTTAAGACTGGTTTGATGTTGACAGTCCACGCTTACACAGCTTCACAAAGCTTGCAAGATGGTCCTAAGACTTCAAACTTCGCAAAGCGTCAAGCTAACCGCGATGCTGCATCAAACTCATTGCCACACTCATCAGGTGCTGCCAAGGCTATCGGTCTTGTTGTGCCTGAATTGGATGGTAAGTTGACTGGGTCAGCTATCCGTGTCCCAGTACCTGCTGGTTCAATTACTGAATTGTCAGTAATCTTGGACAAGGAAGTAACTGTTGACGAAGTGAACGCAGCAATGAAGAAGTACGAATCAGACTCATTTGGTTATAATGGTGATGGTTTGGTTTCAACTGATATCATTGGTGACACACACGGTACAGTCTTTGATCCAACACAAACTGAAATCGTTTCAGGTGACGGTGCACAACTTGTTAAGGTTGCTGCATGGTACGATAACGAATACGGTTTCACTTCAAACATGATCCGTACATTGTTGTACTTCGCAACTTTGTAAGATAAATCGCAATTTTCAAACCTGCTTCGGCAGGTTTTTTGCGTTCTAACAGCCTTTTCAACGGATTTATGCTATACTTTATTCAGTAATTTGAAAGAGGATTCGCGTGTGAAGGTTGCATTTTCATCTGATAATCATTTTGATTTGAATAAAATAGATGTTCAACGGGCCATGCATGTGCAGGCACTTTATTTATTGAACCAAAATGTCACATTGTATGTGATTGCCGGAGACTTGTTTAATGATTTTGAACAATCATTAGCTTTTGCACGAGACATGCAGGCCGCTTTGGCTGATAAAATCCAGATTCGATTTTTAGCGGGTAACCATGACATGGGACGCGGGGTCACTTATGATGAATTGGAAAGTGATTTAGATCCGCTATATTTCCATAATAAATTTATTGATTTAACACCGGATGTGCGCTTAATTGGTAATAATGGTTGGTATAATTACGATTTTGTGGGTCAAGATTATACAACAGAGCAGATTTTACAGTTTAAAAATAATTTCTGGTTCGACCGTCGGATCCAACAACCAGTCTCGGATCAGGAACGTTTTGACCGTAATATGGCGCAATTGCAAGCACAGTTTGATGCCGCAGATCGGAAGCAAACCGTAGTGGTGTCACACTTTGTACCACGAACGGATTATATTAAACGCTTTCCATATGGCAATACACGGTTAGATATGGCCAATGCGTTATTAGGGAGCCAAGCGCTCGGAGATAAACTGGATCAATCGTATACGATTAATACGATTACTGGGCATCTTCATGTGCATCCAGCACCGTTGAAGGTTGGCAATAATACGTATTATAATGCCGCCGTTGGTTACAACACGGCACGTGTTCATGAGTGGGCAAGTGATGATTTCATCACAGAGTGGCAAAACCGCTTGGTTATCCTTGAATTTTAAGGCACGCAGTGGCGTGTCTTTTTTTATTTTCAAGAATTAGTTTGACTATCGAAATAAATCGTGCGATAATTTCAATATTAGATATTTCGATAGTCGAAGTATTAGACGAAAGGAAAAGCGCTCAAGTGAGGCCGTTATTGCAATCAAGCGATACGGGCAACTGACTGAAAGCGCACTGAAGACTTATGCCAGTTCTCACAACAACCGAAATTATGGCACTGATTCCGAATCGTTATCCAATCTTGTATATGGATTACGTTGAAGAAATGGTGCCAGATGAATCGATTGTCGCTGTTAAAAATGTGACAATTAATGAACAGTTTTTCCAAGGACATTTCCCTGGTAATCCAGTGATGCCAGGTGTCTTGATTATTGAATCACTCGCCCAAGCGGCCTCAATCTTAATTTTGTCATCCCCACAATTTAAGGGGAAGACAGCCTACATGACGGGTATCGATGATGCCAAGTTTAAAAAGATGGTTGTGCCAGGTGATGTGTTGAAGTTACATGTGACATTTGGTAAGTTACGCGCCAACATGGGTAGCGTATTGGTTGAAGCTAAAGTTGATGGGAAGACAGCAACCTCTGCCGAATTGATGTTTGTTGTTTCGCCAGATGAAAAAGATGAATGAAGCCGTTACATTAGAATTTGAAGAATTAAATAGTGAACTCGTCGATGTGTTTAATAATGTGATGTGGATTGAAGAAGCCGCGTTAAAGCAAAGTGATTTTTCAGATATTACGTTAAAAGATATGCATACAATCGATGCCATATCGATGTATTCTGAAAAAAGCGCCTCACAAGTCGCGAAGATGATCCACTTAACACCGAGCGCGATGACAACTGCCATTGATAAGCTCGTTGAAAAAGGATATGTCGAGCGTCGTCGTTCTAATAAAGATCGACGGGTGGTTCGCCTTGGGCTGACCCATAAAGGGCGGGTTGTGTATCGTGCCCACCAAGGGTTCCATCGTGACTTGGCGCACAATTTGCTAAAAGATATGCAACCCAGTGAGATGGATACGGTAAAGCGTGCCATTCATAATTTGGTGAGCTATCTTGCAAACGTTATTAAGCAGTAAAAAGGGGAGTTATGGAACACTTAAAAATCGTGGCCTCGGCGCGTCAAGTGCCTAGCCGCCTGGTGACGAATGACGAATTAAGTACCATGATGGAGACCAACGATGATTGGATCTATACACGGACAGGGATTCGTCAACGCCAAGTGGTGACCACGGAAAACACGAGCGATTTAGCCATTCAAGTGGCTGAGCAGTTACTGGCAAAGGCCCAAGTATCGGCTGAGAGTTTGGACTTTATTATTGTCAGTACGATGTCACCAGATAGTTTGTCACCAAGCACGGCTGCCATTGTCCAAGGTGCCATTGGGGCCAATCAGGCCTTTGCGTTTGACTTGAGTGCCGCTTGCTCGGGGTTGGTTTATGGTATGAGCGTGGCGTCCAGTCTATTGTCAACCCGCTATCGTCGCGGTTTGGTGATTGGTGCCGAAGTCTTATCAAAACTCGTAGATTGGCAAGACCGCACGACGGCTGTATTGTTTGGCGATGGTGCCGCTGGCGTACTCGTTGAAACAACGGCTGAAGCGATTGGATTACTGAGTGAAGAGTTGCGGACATTTGGTGATAAGGGCGATAACTTAGTTGCTGGCCGCTTTGGTAATGCCAACCCGTTTTCAGGTGACATTACACCAGCTGATCCTTACTTCCACCAAAACGGCCGTGAGGTGTACAACTTTGCGACGCGTGAGGTGCCGGATGCGTTAGCAGCGGCGTTGGCCAAAGCGCAACTCTCAGCAGATGATGTGGACTATTATTTGTTACATCAAGCTAATGCGCGCATTGTGTCAACAATTGCTAAACGTTTTGGTCAACCAGAAACCAAGTTTCCAACCAATATGGCCAGCAACGGTAACACGAGTGCGGCTAGCATTGGGATTCTCTTGGATGAATTGGTTGAATCTGGTCAAGTGCATGCCGGTCAAACCATTGCCTTAGTAGGTTTTGGTGGTGGCTTGACGGTTGGCGCGCAAATTTGGAAAATTTAAACAACATCGGTGTAGTCGGCTGCACCGCAAAAATCTAACGAAAATACTGAAAAAATACTAGGAGACGAACACTATGACAGATGCAGAAATTTTTGACAAGGTTAAGGAAATTTTGGTTGACCAATTTGATTTGGAAGAAGACGAAGTGTCATTAACAACTGACTTGACAAATGACATCGATGCCGATTCTTTGGACTTGTTTGAAGTTTTGAACCGTGTCGAAGACGACTTTGACATCAAGTTGGCCGTTGCTGAAGATATCAAGACAACCCAAGACTTGGTTGACAAGGTTAAAGAACAATTGGCAGCTTAATGTGACAGGTGATCATGCTTGAATGGTCACGTACATAGTATAAGAGTTAAAAGGAAAATAAAATGGTAGTAAACGTAGAGAACCCGCTTTTTAAAAAACTTGGCATGAAGTATCCCATCGTTGAAGGTGGGATGACTTGGGCTGGAACCGGTGCATTGGCTGCAGCAATTTCTGAAGCGGGTGGTTTAGGCTTTATCGGTACAGGTTACTGGCACGGTGAAGATGTCCGCAAAGAAATCAAACGCGTCAAGGCATTGACGGACAAGCCATTTGGTGTCAACGTGATGCTTTTGAGTCGCCATATTCGGGAAGTCTTTGACGTGATCATTGAAGAAGGCGTGAAAGTGGTTGCCACAGGAGCGGGTGATCCGTCACCATTCTTGGATGAATTACACGCGGCTAGTATTATCGTCATGCCGGTTGTCCCTTCTGTGTCATTAGCTAAGATGATGGAAAAGAAGGGTGTCGATGCGGTGATTGCTGAAGGAATGGAATCTGGTGGGCATATCGGCATGTTGACAACGATGACGTTAGTACCACAAGTAGTCGACGCTGTTGATATTCCAGTCATTGCTGCTGGTGGTATTGGCGATGGTCGTGGTGTTGCCGCCGCCTTCATGTTGGGGGCTGCTGGGGCTCAAATGGGGACGCGTTTCTTGACGGCAACAGAATCTGAAATTCACCCCAACTTTAAAGAAAAAATCATTAAAGCCAAGGACATTGACACGATTGTTACTGGCCAACTGATGGGAAACCGCGCACGTGTTTTGAAGAACAAGATGGCTAAGAACTTCGTTAAAAACGAAGTCTTTGAAATCCAAAAAGAAAAGCCAGATGCTGCCGCAATTGAAAAGTTGGAATCCGGTACTTTGCGTCGGGCTGTTCAAGAAGGTGACAAAGAAGGTGGCGCTTTCATGGCTGGTCAAATCTCTGGTTTGATCAAAGATGAAAAGCCAGCCGCACAAATTTTGTCTGATATTTGGGCAGAAGCAACTGACTTGATGGGTATTGAAAATACAACATTGTAACCACAGCGCTGACACGTCAGCAAATTTTACATGGGGACTAATATGAAATTAGGTATCTTATTTAGCGGTCAAGGGGCGCAAAAAGCTGGCATGGGTGCCGACTTATACGCGGCATTACCCGCTTACCGTGACACAATTGACCAAGCGTCAGCCATCTTAGGCTATGATTTACAAGCCGTGGCCAATGACGAAACAAAAATCACGCAAACAGCTTACGCACAACCTGCTATTTTGGCGATGAGCAATGCCATTATTAACGCGTTGGGTGAGGCTTTGCCAACCCCAGTAGCAGGTCTGGGCTTGAGTTTGGGTGAATACTCAGCGTTGGCTGCCAGTGGCGCTATGGGATTTGACCAAGCCGTGGCGATTATCAAAGACCGTGGTATCTACATGCAGACAGTCGGTGAGGCCAATCCAGGTAAGATGGTTGCCGTGATGGGTGATAATCAAGCGTTGGTAGAAGACGTGTTAACATCACTACAGGCAGCTGGCAAGCAAGTTTACCCAGCCAACTATAATACATTTGCGCAACTGGTCATTGGTGGTGTGGCTGAAGATGTTAATGAGGCCATGGCAGCCTTAACTGAAGCAGGGATTCAACGCCTCGTTGAATTACCCATGTCAGGAGCCTTCCATACGCCATTGTTAAAAGATGCGGCTGTGCAGTTGACAACACGTCTGGCTGGCGAAACTTTCAGCGAGACCCAATATCCGGTTTATTCAAATACAACGGGGGCATTATTTACGGCTGACACGGTATTTGAAACATTGACAAAACAAATTATTTCACCCACTTACTTTGCGCAAGCGATGGAAAAAATGTTGGCTGATGGTGTCGATACATTTATTGAAGTTGGCCCATCAGATACGTTAATTAAATTCGCCAAGAAAATTGCACCAAAGGACGTCAAGCGTTATGCGATTACCGATATTGACAGTTTCAATGCGGTGCGTGATTTATTAGTTGCAGCAGGAAAGGAAGCCTAGTATGATGGATTTCACAGATCAAACAGTGCTCGTTACTGGCTCATCGCGCGGTATTGGTTTGGCAATTGCCAAAGCCTTTGATGCTGCGGGCGCTCACGTGATTTTACATGCGCGTTCAGCTATCGCGCCAGAAATTTTGGCTGAATTCAAGCAAACACCGCAAACTTTGCAATTTGATATTGCGGATGCTGAAGCAGCTGAGGCTAGTATCAAGGCCTTATACAAGCAAGCAGATTTCCCTGGTATTGATGTTTTGATTAACAATGCGGGTATTACCAAAGACCAATTGGCCATGGCGATGACGCCAGCTGATTTTGCTCAGGTCATTAATGTGAACTTGAATGGGACATTTAATGTGACGCAACCAATCTTTAAGAAGATGATTCGTCAAAGACATGGGGCAATTGTGAATATGAGTTCCGTTATTGGCTTAATGGGTAACATGGGACAAACGAATTATGCCGCTTCAAAAGCTGGTATCATTGGTTTCACCAAGTCACTTGCCAAAGAAGGTGCCCGTCGTGGGATTCGTGTGAATGCGATTGCGCCAGGCATGATTATGTCTGATATGACGGCGGTTTTGCCAGCAGAAACGCAAACGGAAATTTTGAAAAATATTCCCTTATCACGGTTTGGTGAAGCCAGTGAAGTCGCTGAAGCAGCGCTTTTCTTAGCACATAGTTCCTACATTACAGGGCAAACATTGACTGTTGATGGCGGATTGTATATTTAATTAAAGGAGAACAACATGACACGAGTAGTCATTACTGGTCTTGGTGCCGTAACCCCACTTGGAAATGATACAGAAACATTTTTGAATGGTATCTTCAACGAAGAAATCGGGATTAAGCCAATTACAAAGTTCGATGCCACAGAAACAGGGATTACGGTCGCTGGACAAGTTGATGGATTTGACCCAGCAAAACGTGTAGGCAAGCGTGACGCACGTAAGTTGGATTTGTTCTCACAATACGCCATCGATGCGGCTGATCAAGCATTGGAAAATGCTGGTTTGAAAGCACCGGAAGGCTCAGAAAACCCAACGACTGTCCAAGACCCAACGCGTTTTGGCGTTATTCTGGGTAATGGTATCGGTGGTTTGACCACTATTCAGGAACAAGTGATCAAAATGCATGACAAGGGACCACAACGTGTAAGCCCATTGTTCGTGCCTGAATCAATTCCAAACATGGTATCGGGTAACGTGTCATTGCGTTTTGGTGCCAAAGGGGTAAACTATACGGTTGTGACTGCTTGTGCCTCTGCAACCAATGCCATTGGTGAAGCTTTCTGGCGTATCCAATCCGGTAAGGCAGATGTGATGTTGACGGGTGGTTCAGAAGCCACAGTTAACGAAATTGGGATTGCTGGTTTCGCGGCTTTGACAGCGTTGTCAACGGAAACAGATCCGATGGAAGCGTCAAAGCCATTTGACAAGAACCGTCATGGTTTTGTCCTTGGTGAAGGTTCAGGTATCTTGGTCATTGAAAGTCTTGAACACGCCCAAGCACGTGGGGCCAACATTTTGGCTGAACTTGTGGGTTATGGTGCATCATCTGATGCATACCACATGACATCACCATCACCTGATGGTGAAGGTGCAGCGCGTGCCATGCGTGATGCCCTTCGCGATGCCGATTTGCAACCTGAAAAGATTTCATATATCAATGCGCACGGAACAGCAACTGGTGCCAATGATTCTGGTGAAGCACATGCGATTGCCACTGTCTTTGGGGCTAATAATGTCCCTGTCTCATCAACTAAGGGGATGACAGGTCATTTGCTTGGTGCGGCTGGTGCGATTGAAGCCTTGGTTTCAGTTGGCGCACTTGTCCGCGGCGAAATGCCAGTTAACGTTGGTGTGGACGAACAAGATGATGACACGAAGTTGGTGAACTTGGTGTCTACTGCGACAAAGCATACCGCACCTGAATATGTACTAAGTGCAAATTATGGCTTTGGTGGCCACAACGCTGCAGTCATTTTCAAAAACTGGCACGAAGAGGCTTAATTCATGAGTTTAAATATCGATGAAATCCGCAGCTTGATGGCGGATCTAGAAAATAGTTCATTACGCGAATTTCAAATTATCGACGGTGATTTTAGTTTGCATTTGTCAAAAAATGACAACGCGGCGATTGTCGCACCAGCACTCACTGCCGCCGCTGAACCAGTGGTGGCTAACGATGCACCTAACGAACATCCATTGGCAAAACCAGTGACAGCGGGTGTCGAGATCGTTGCGCCAATGGTTGGCACAGTGTATTTGCAACCAAAACCAGAAGCGCCAATGTTTAAACAAGTTGGTGACAAGGTGGCGGTTGGTGAAACAGTAGCTGTGATTGAAGCGATGAAACTGATGACCGAAATTCACAGTGAAGTTGCTGGCACAATTGCCGAAGTTTTGGTTGAAAACGAAGAAGTGGTGGACTATAACAAGCCACTTTATATCGTGACACCAGCATAATTTAAGCGGAGTTTTCCGCGTACATACCTGAATAGGAGGAAAGGCATACAGTAATTGGTGCTGTATGTTTAATAGACACATGAGCGTACTAAATACCCAACAAATTATGGACATCATCCCACATCGTTATCCGATGTTAATGTTGGATACGGTTGAAGAATTGGTGCCAGGTGAACGGGCCGTGGCTTACAAGAATATTTCAATCAATGAAGAAATTTTCCAAGGCCATTTCCCAGGAAACCCAACCTTTCCAGGTGCGTTAACCGTTGAAGCCTTGGCCCAAACGGGTGCCGTTGCGCTTTTGTCAATGCCAGAATATAAAGGAAAGACTGCTTACTTTGGCGGTATCAAGAAGGCGCGTTACCGTCAAATGGTACGCCCTGGTGACCGCTTGCGTTTGGAAGTGACAATCGATCGTTTGCGTGGGCCAATTGGAACGGGTAAAGGGATTGTGTGGATTGGTGACAAGAAGGCAACAACTGCTGAATTGACATTCATCATTGGAGATTAATTGTGTTTAAAAAAGTATTGGTTGCCAACCGTGGTGAAATTGCGGTTCGTATTATCCGAACGTTAAAAGAAATGGGCATTGGGTCAGTGGCGATTTATTCGACCGCTGATAAGGATAGCCTGCATGTTCAAATCGCTGATGAAGCGATTGCTGTCGGTGGGCCAAAGCCAAAAGACTCTTATTTGAACATGAAAAACATTTTGAGCGCCGCCTTACTATCTGGGGCAGAAGCCATTCACCCAGGTTACGGTTTCTTAGCTGAAAATGCGTTGTTTGCCGAAATGGTCGGTGAGGTCGGAATTCAATGGATCGGGCCACGGCCAGAAACCATCGAATTAATGGGTAACAAAGCGAACGCCCGTGAAGAAATGCGCCGCGCTGGTGTGCCTGTCATTCCAGGATCTGAAGGGTTTATTCGAGATTTTGACGAAGCCAAGGCTGTGGCCGATCGCATTGGTTATCCTTTGTTGCTCAAGGCTGCTGCTGGTGGTGGTGGTAAAGGGATGCGCTTTGTATACGGCGAAGATGAGCTCTCAGATAAATTTGATGATGCGCAAAACGAAGCCCGTGCTGCTTTTGGCGATGACCATATGTATATCGAAAAGGTCATGGAACGCGTGCGGCATATTGAAATGCAATTGTTGCGCGATGAAAATGGCCATGTGATTTATTTGCCTGAACGTAATTGTTCTTTGCAACGTAATAACCAAAAAGTGTTAGAAGAATCGCCAGCAACTGGTGTGACGCCAGCAATGCGTGCTGAATTGGGTGAAATTGTGACCCGCGCAGCCCAAGCCTTGGGTTATGTGAACACTGGGACGATTGAATTTTTGCAAGATCATGAAAGCGCCTTTTATTTCATGGAAATGAACACGCGGATTCAAGTAGAACATCCCGTTTCAGAAATGGTCACCGGTTTAGATTTGATTCGATTGCAGATTGCCGTGGCCGCTGGTGAAGATTTGCCAGTGACGCAAGCTGATGTGCAAGTACAAGGTCATGCAATTGAAGTACGTTTGACGGCTGAACAGCCAGAAAAGCATTTTGCCCCTAGTGCTGGGACAGTTGATTTCGTCTTTCTCCCAACTGGTGGGCCTGGTATTCGTATTGATTCGGCATTGTTTAATGGCGATAAAATCCAACCATTCTATGATTCAATGATTGGGAAGCTCATTGTGCATGGTGCAGACCGCACGCAAGCGATGGCCAAAATGCGCCGGATTGTGGATGAAACGGTGGTCCGTGGTGTCGCCACGAGCCGCGCCTTCCAACAGGCATTGTTAGCTGATCCCCAAGTACAACGTGGGGAATTTGATACACGTTACCTAGAAAGTGACTTTTTACCACGCTGGCTTGATAGTTTGCCAGCGACTGAATAAACAATAATACCGCGTATGGCCGACATATGCGGTATTATCATATTAGTGCCATATGCAGTTCTGGACTGCTAAGTAAAGTGATTAGGAGGCATGTGTCCCAACTGGTGAGTTTGCGGTGTTGGGATACGGGATAAAGATGGATTTATACGATAATCAAAAATCAACCGCTAAAATTAAGCGGGATGCATCGGTCAATGAACGCATCCCAGACGGGCTTTTCTTAGCTTGTCCTTATTGCGGTGTTCAAATGTACAATAAGCAATTGGGACCGTTTCGTGTATGCGCGCACTGTGGCTATGGCTTCCGTTTGCAAGCGCAAGAACGCGTCGATTTGCTCACGCAATCATTTGAAGAAATGGATGCTGACATTGAAATGACAACACCAGAATTTCCTGGTTATGCGGATAAGCTCGCGCGGGCGAAATCACAAACAGGTTTAGGCGAATCCGTATTGACCGGTGTGGCCAAGATTGAAAATGAAAAAGTGGCGCTAGGCGTCATGGATTCTTATTTCATGATGGGGTCATTGGGATCCATGACTGGTGAAAAAATCACCCGCTTGTTTGAATATGCGACGGATAAAAAATTACCGGTAGTATTGTTCACGGCTTCTGGTGGGGCACGGATGCAAGAAGGTATTAATTCCTTGATGCAAATGGCCAAAGTGTCAGCGGCAGTGGCGGCGCATCAAGAAGCTGGCCTCCTTTATTTGGTCGTACTGACAGATCCAACAACTGGTGGGGTGACGGCCAGTTTCGCCATGCAAGGCGATATTACGTTAGCTGAACCGCATGCTTTGGTTGGCTTTGCTGGTGCACGTGTGATTGAATCAACGATTCATGAGAAGCTACCAAAGGACTTTCAGCGTGTCGAAACGTTACTAGAAAATGGCTTTGTTGATCAAATTGTGCCCCGTCCTGAACTGAGCGCCATTATTGCTAAACTGGTGAGGTTGCATCGGGTGTCGGAGGTATAACATGGCAGTCAATATTGGATTAAAATTATTTAAGCATGAATTAACGCCAGCTGAAGTGGTGAAAAAGTCACGTGAAGACCGCTTTTTGGCGCGTGAAATTATTGATGGTATTTTTACGGACTTTGTTGAATTGCATGGCGATCGTTTGAGTGGGGATGACATGTCGGTGATTGGCGGCATTGCTGCTTTAAATGGCAAGCCGGTGACTGTCATTGCCATTGATAAGGGTGTTGATATTCAAGATAAGCTGAGCAAACGCAATGGGTCGCCTGAACCTTGGGGTTATCGCAAAGCACAACGTTTGATGCAACAAGCTAACAAATTTCATCGCCCAATTGTGACGTTTATTAACACGCCAGGCGCATTTCCAGGTAAAACGGCGGAAGCGCAAGGCCAAGGCGAAGCGATTGCCAAGTCTATTTTAGAATCTATGAAGTTGACGGTACCAATGATTGCCATTATTTATGGAGAAGGTGGTTCTGGTGGCGCTTTGGCGTTGGCCACGAGTGATCAAGTCTGGATGTTCCAAAATGCGACTTATTCCATTTTGTCACCGGAAGGTTTTGCATCTATTTTATGGAAAGATAGTAAGCGTGCTGATGAGGCCGCCGCTGTCATGGGTATCACGGCTAAGGATCTTTTGGAAAAGGGTGTGATTGAATATATTATTCCCGAATCACGGAATCATCCGCGTGTCTTTAATTTGATTCGCCAGCGGTTAGACGATGAATTTGTGCGACTAAATGCGTTAACGCCAGAAGAATTACTTAAGCAACGACGTGCACGGTTTAGAGCGTTTTAATATGGTATAATAAAAATACTGACGGCTGTCAGTATTTTTATTTTTTGCGTAAGCAGCTTAAATTGGGGTCGTTTTTGGAATTCGACAGGCTGTTTAGGGCATGGACTGCGTTTCGCCATCCGGGCGTTAAAACGGGCAGAAATTTTAACTGCAAAAAACGAAAACTCTTTCGCAATCGCTGCCTAAAAAACAGTGATGCGTCACTTAATCTTGGTAGCTGGCGTCTAAGGTTAGGTCATAAAAAGTCAGATCGCGTCGTTGCTTAGATTCGGAACAGCGGCGTTAAATGAATCGAGTTAGTGATTGATGTTAGCCTCGTGTTGTGGCGGAATCAATCATGAAGCTTAAATGACAACACTATAAGCGTAGAGGTTCATGTACCGGGCAGTTTGGACAGGGGTTCGACTCCCCTCGGCTCCATATTAGCGGTGATACTAGGCATACTGGTATCACCGCTTTTTGTATGCAAAACGTTGATATGATAGTGTTTTCAGTGTATACAAG